>Ga0172379_10000115_pt1 | contig 210953 bp, 226 predicted proteins | sample GrowelOW334metaG_FD_119756 | JGI IMG/M metagenome (GOLD analysis project Ga0172379, IMG submission 119756) | Groundwater microbial communities from an aquifer near a municipal landfill in Southern Ontario, Canada - Groundwater well OW334 metaG | ecosystem: Environmental > Aquatic > Deep...
CCAAACTTCGCCGACAACACCTTCGTCAGCGCCGCCGTTAATGTGGTCTTGCCATGGTCCACGTGACCAATCGTTCCCACGTTCACATGCGGCTTCGTCCGCTCAAATTTCCCTTTGGACATCAGACACTCCCCAAGAATACCAGACCCAAGTAAAGACCAAAAAATATGGAGCCCACAACCGGATTCGAACCGGTGACCTCTTCCTTACCAAGGAAGTGCTCTACCGACTGAGCTATGTGGGCCTGAACACTGGAGCGGGTGATGGGAATCGAACCCACACCATCAGCTTGGAAGGCTGAGGTTCTACCGTTGAACTACACCCGCACAATATAACTCACAACTACGCCCTGCGCTCAGCAATTAAAACATCTACAGCAGCAATTGGTGGAGGGGGGAGGATTCGAACCTCCGAAGGCAGAGCCGTCAGATTTACAGTCTGATCCCTTTGACCGCTCGGGAACCCCTCCCACGATTAGCGGCGCATTGTGCGGCTTAGACGTTTCCTTGTCAAGCAAGTCGGGCGGCTGTGGGTGGCGGTCATTTTGGGCACAGCGGTCAGCATTTTGATGATTCATGCATATCTTGCGCCTTCGGCGCCTTGACAAAGTTGCCCATTTACAACATCCTCCATAAGAGTGGTAAAGATTTTTTGCCGGGCAGATTCGCCAGGGCTTGAGAGAGGAGGGTTTCAATAATGCAACATATTAAACAAATTGCGCTGTTGGTTGCCATCAGCGGGGGGCTTCTCGCCAGCGCCGCCTATGCGGACGATGGCTACGTAGGTTATGCAATAGAACACGGTGCCAAGCCCGTTGTCACCAGCACGGGCATCTGTGTACGTGGCGGACGCCCGGTCACTGACGGTCCTGTGCCCGCCTACTGTGCCCCGGCACCGGTCGCAGTGGCGGTCGCACCGACGCCTCCCGCGCCAGCACCCGCGCCCATCGCACCTGTAGAGCGGACGATTCTAGTCAGCAAGCCGATCACCATTACTGGAATTAACTTCAAGTTTGATTCATACAAGCTTCTGGATCATGACATCAAGGTCCTTGACCAGGTGGCGAGCTTTGCAAAAAACCACCCGAATGCCGTACTCGACGTCAACGGCTATTGCAGCAAGGTGGGCACTTATGCGTACAATCTTAAGCTATCCAAACTGCGTGCCCGAAGTGTAGCGCAGTACCTGAAGCAACATGGAGTGACAAGCGATCGCATGGTACTCAAGGGGCACTCCTATGACAATCCAGTAGCCACTAACGCGACCCGACAAGGTCGATTCCTGAATCAGCGTGTGGAAATCAATTCTAACATCAAGGTGCAGAAGACCGTTCAGTAATTTCCTCCCAGCGCTAAAAGGGCGGGCGAACTAAGGCCCGCTTTTTTATTCCATGGCGGTGCGCGGCGTCATTTCCGTGATAGACTAGCCACCATGCGACAATCCTTCCTCCGTTTTGTACGTACGCTGCACATCACCCGCGTTCTCGTGCGTTATCGCCTGGACGATGTGCTCTATTTCCTCCCTTTGTTAAAACCCTATCAGGCTATTCTACGCCTAAGTCCTATGGCTTGGCTGGGACCGCGTCCGCAGGGCACCTTCGCCGAACGCTTGCGTGAGGCCCTAGAAACCCTGGGACCCACCTTTATCAAACTCGGACAGATGCTTTCAACCCGCCGAGATTTGCTTCCCGAGCATATTACTCAGGAACTCGCGAAACTTCAGGATGCTGTACCCCCCTTCCCGTCAAACGTCGCTCGGCAGATTATCGAGGCGGCACTTGGTAAACCGATTGAAGCGGTCTTCTCTCAATTTGAAGATCAGCCTGCTGCTGCGGCGTCCATTGCCCAGGTACACTTTGGACAGTTACTGGACGGCCGTGAGGTGGCAATCAAAGTCCGACGCCCTGGCCTGCAGTGGATTATTGATCAGGACCTGGCGATACTCGCCCTGCTCGCGGATCTCGCGGAGCGCTATTCTCAGGAGGGTCGTCGCTTGAGAATACGCGCGGTTGTCACCGAATATGCCAAAACCATTCGCGGTGAATTGGATCTACTACGTGAGGCGGCCAACGCCAGCCAGTTGCGGCGTAATTTTTCTGCCGAGACAGACCTACTCTATGTACCTGAAATATACTGGGATTACTGCGCGCCACCAGTATTGGTAATGGAGCGCATCTATGGCATTCCTATCGGTCAGCGCGACGCATTGCATAACGCAGGCATTGATTTTGACCAACTCTCGCGACGCGCCGCAGAAATCTTTTTTCGCCAGGTCTTTCGCGACGCATATTTCCATGCGGACATGCATCCCGGCAACGTCTTTATTGATCCGAAGAATGGACGCTTTATCGCCGTTGATTTTGGTATAATGGGCAGCCTGGATGACGCGAGCCAGCATTACCTCGCTGAAAATATGATTGCATTTTTCCGGCGCGACTACCGGCGCGTAGCAGAAGCGCATGTGGAAGCCGGATGGGTACCACCAGACACTAACGTACAAGATTTCGAAACAGCCATTCGTGCCATTGCCGAACCAGTATTTGAAAAGCCCCTGAATGAAATATCCGTCGCCAGTCTCTTGCTTCGCCTCTTCCAGACGACGCGCACCTTTCAAATGCAAACTCAGCCACAACTCCTGCTACTCCAAAAAACACTGGTCAACGTCGAAGGCATTGCCCGCGATTTCAACCCGGCACTCAACATCTGGGAAGTCGCGACACCGCTGTTGACGGAATGGCTCAGTCGTCAGCGCGGGCCGCAGGGCTGGTGGTCCGAACTTAAACAATACTTCCCACAATGGGGATTGGTGCTGCCCGAAATGCCGGTACTCCTGCACAACATCCTGCGCCAGGCCCAACAGGGGGAGCTGCCGCTGGTGATTCGCAATAACGACATCGAGGGCATTCGGCAGGAACTGCACAGTGGTTTGCAAATGCTTACCTATGGCGTAGGCGGCACATTCATTGTGGTAGGCTTAGGCATTATCGCGGCGCTGGAGCATCGGCTGGATAGCCCGATACTCAATTTGCCGGTATGGGCTTGGCTGATCATCCTGCCCACGGCACTCTGGGCCGGGACCAGTTGGGTGCGCAGCGTATTTTTCAGGCGTGGTTAAAGCATCTAAGTTACTGTTACAACAAATACGCAACCAAGCAAAGGAGGATGCCATGTGGATGGTTGTTTCTTTTTTGATAGCGGCACTGGCTGTCATTTTTGCAGTTCAGAACGGGGCACCCGCCACTATTCATTTCTTCTCGTGGACGTTTGCACAATCCCAGGGTGTAGTCCTGCTCAGTGGTTTCGTCGCCGGCTTTATTGCGAGCATGCTGATTTATCTACCCACGCATATTCGTAACAAACTAAAGATCCGTCGCCATGAACGACGTGTGATCGACCTTGAAGGGCAACTCAACGCCGAACGCGGCAAGCGGGAGTACATCGAAAAGGAACATGCCGCCGCTATGCGTGTCCAGAAAGGTAACGGCACAGCGGCCGACAATACAGAAAAAAGCACCGATTAAATGATCAGCCGCACATCAGGGCTCGACTAAGTTTTTTTTCTCGACAGCAGCCATTGTTTGAGGCTCTGGGTGCATACGCGCCAACGTTGCCAAGTTACTGGTGGCCAGGGTATTCCCGAGTGCTGCGGCCTTGTGCCACCAAAGGCTGGCCTTGCTATAATCCTGTGGTACCCCTTGCCCTAAGAAATAGAGATTACCTAGGTTGTACTGCGCGGCGGCAATACCCTGCGCTGCCGCCTTCTCCCACCAGTAAGCTGCTTTGGTTTCATTCTTACTGACACCTTGCCCGAAATAATACTGCATGCCGAGGTTATATTCGGCCTTGGCATAGCCATGGAGGGCAGCCTTCTCAAACCACTGTGCGGCCAAACCATAATTTTGCGGAACCCCATTACCTAGGGCACAACGGGTGCCAATCGTGTTTTCCAGCTTGGCGGTAGTGAGATCGGCGGGGTGGGTAGTAGCCACATCCTCCAGATCTGCCCTAGGTGTGGTCAGCGCTTCAGCCACGGGAATGGAAAGTACCAAAACTGCTGCGCCACATACAGCGAGGAGGGAACGTTTACTGAAATCATGATGAGCGCGCATAGAAACTCCAAGCTAATTGACAATATCTTCGAAGTGAAGAGGTTACACCCAAAACCTTATGCGTCGCCAGAAGTTTGTCTGGCGCCCGCCGAAACGGCATTTAGACTGGCCGCATCAGGCCCCTTTAGTGGATAGCTGAGCGTCGATCCAGGCCTCCGCTGCGTACCAATCTGCCTGGTAATCGCATCCCGCAAAGCTGCGGGCCTCAGCGAGATAGTAGGCACGTTCAGCAATCATGCGCTGACGATCGGCGGCAGAAACTGCAAGGGACTTTGAGCGCCTCCCCGCACTACGCGGCATTTTCACCGGTGCAGTGTCTTCCGCTGGTTTAGGGGCGCGAGCGGCGCGCACCTTGGGCGCAGCTGAAACTTCCTTGGGCTTTGTGACTCGTTTTTTAGGTTGTTCATCCGCCATGGCTACACTCCTGGGAACATGGAAAGACCGCCTTAGAGGTGATAGCACAAGATGGCAGATTTTTCAAAGTCAGGACAAGACCTTTTTCCGGTCGGCAGGAGCAAAAGCAGACTGGTTGCGATTTGTCAGCGACCAGCCTGCAAAGTCTCCGGAGCGCGCCATTTCTGCGCCAGCTTATCCAGGACGGCGTTCACAAAGCGATGGCCCTGCTCACCACCGAAGTCTTTACCCAGCTCTATGGCTTCATTGATGATCACCCGGTAGGGCGTTTGCGGATAGTCCCGCAATTCGTAGGCCGCCAAACGCAGAATCGCCCGTTCGACTTCGCTGACTTCATCGCTCCAGCGGCGATCCTGAACCTCCTGGGCAATGGCAGGGTCCAGCTCCGGGATTGCGGCACAAACCCCTTGCCAAAGACTTTTGAAAAAAGCAACATCGGCGCCCTGCAGGCGCTCGGGGTCAGAGATAAATTGCAACTCGATCTCGGTGCAGAGGCCAGGATTCATCTGCCACTGATAGAGGGCCTGAACGGCAGCTTGACGCGCCAGACGACGGCGACTGATTTTCATGGGGCGCTGTTCATATCTGACGCAATAACTGCACCATTTCCAGCGCAGTCATGGCAGCATCAAAGCCTTTATTGCCCGCTTTAGTTCCGGCGCGCTCAATGGCCTGCTCAATGCTATCCGTGGTCAGCACCCCAAAAATCACCGGGACCCCCGTGTCCATGGATACTTGGGCCACGCCTTTGGACACTTCGGCCGCGACATAATCAAAATGTGGAGTGCCCCCGCGAATCACCGCGCCCAAACAAAGCACTGCATCATAATTGCCACCGCGCGCGAGTTTCTGCGCGACCAGCGGCATCTCATAGGCACCCGGCACATAAACGACGTGAAGCTGTTCTTCTTTTGCACCGTGACGACGCAACGCGTCGATGGCACCCTGCTCGAGCTGTTGGGTAATAAAGCTGTTGAAGCGGCCGACCAACAGAGCAAACCGATGCTCACCAGCCTGCAAACTGCCCTCGATATGACGAATCATGACTCATCCTCGGAAACTTCCTGAAAGGGGCGCTGATCGACGATCTCCAACCCGAAGCCGCCGATACCACGGTATTGAAACTGGCTGTCGCTCAGGACCACTGCCCGATGTACTCCCAGATCAGAGAGAATCTGGGCGCCGATACCAAAGGTGCGCAGGACACGTCCGGCGTCACTCGCCTGGCCAGGTCCCTTGGGCTTTTCAGGCAGCGCGGCAACATCTCGCAGAAGTTCTTCGACACTCTCCTGATGGTGGAGGTAGACCAGCACGCCACAGCCCTCCGCGGCGATGCGCCGCAGAGCTATGGTGTTTGGACTGGCATCACCGGTGAACAGATCATTCAGTGTTTTGCCAACCTGTACCCGCACCAATATGGGTTCATCACACGCTTCCAGATCGCCGAGAACCAGGGCGAAGTGCGTTTCATTGACGACCCAGTCACGATAAACATGGAGCTGGAAGTTGCCGTATGGGGTATGCCACGGACCGCTCGCCTCGCGCTGTATGATACGCTCCCGTTCCAAGCGGTAGCTAATCAGATCGGCAATGGTGCCAATTTTGAGGCCGTGTTCTGCCGCATAGGGGAGCAGGTCGGGCAAACGCGCCATTTCACCGTCGGCGTTGAGAATTTCGCAGATGACGCCAGCGGGTTTGCAGCCCGCCAGCCGAGCAATATCTACTGCCGCTTCTGTATGACCGGCACGAACCAGTACACCCCCGGCTTCTGCCGCCAAGGGAAAGATATGACCGGGCATCACAATGTCCTCAGGCCCTGCGTCATCGGCAATGGCCGCCTGAATCGTCACGGCGCGGTCAGCGGCAGAGATACCGGTGGTGACACCGTGGGCGGCCTCAATCGAGACCGTGAACGCGGTGCCTAAGCTGGCCGTGTTGTGGCCCACCATCTGTGGAAGACGCAATTGCCCACAACGTTCGCGGGTGAGCGGTAGACACACAAGACCACGCGCCTGAGAGACCATGAAGTTGATGGCGGCAGGCGTCACAAACTCCGCCGCCATAATGAGGTCGCCTTCGTTTTCACGCCCCTCGTCATCCATCAGGATCACCATGCGTCCGGCGGCGATGTCGGCGATGATTTCCTCGGTGGGACTGATATCGGCACTGCTCATACGGGGAACCCTTTTGCGGCCAGCGAATCGCGCGTAATTTCCGATTTTAACCCGGACCTGGGGTCCGTGACCACCCAGCGCTCCAGATAGCGGGCGATGAGGTCTACCTCCAGATTGACGGCCTGTCCCGACCGCCACTGCGCGGCCGTCGTCTGCTCCAGTGTATGGGGGATGACATTGAGCGTGAACAGGTCACCATGGAGCGCATTGACGGTTAAACTGATACCGTCCACGCAGATGCTGCCCTTGGCGGCGATATAACGCAGCAGACCGAGCGGCGCGGCGATGGCAAATACCTGCGAACGTCCCGACAGGCTCACTTCACGAACATGTCCGACACCATCCACGTGGCCTGTGACCAGATGCCCTCCCAAGCGATCGGCCAGACGCAAGGCTTTTTCCAGATTGACCGGGCTGCCGGGCTTGAGACGCCCAAGAAGGGTTTTATCGAGGGTTTCGCGGGAGACATCGACGGTGAAAGTATCGCGCTGGACTTCCACCACCGTCAGACAGGCGCCGGAGACCGCAATGCTATCACCCAACAGAACATCGCTGAGATCAAGCTTCCCGGCTGCAACAATCATCCGCAGGTCGCCGCCCTGGGGCTGTACGCCACAAATCTGGCCCAAGCCCTGAATAATACCGGTAAACATCGCTTATCGCTCCTGCGGACGCAACGTCCACTTGACATCGTCGCCCAGTTGAGTGGTATTGATCACCGACCAGCGCGGCACCTCCGCGAGATTCGCATAGGGGCCGGTCGCGAGCACCGGTCGCGCATCCTGCCCGAACAGCAGCGGTGCCACATAGAGCAGCCATTCGTCGACCAAACCGGCTGTGAATAAGGACGCAGCGATGCCTGGCCCCGCTTCTACCAAAATATCATTCATTTCCCGCTGGGCAAGCATAGTCATCACTTCTTGCCAGTCCAACTCCCCTCCCGTTCCACGACAAGGAAGCAACTCCGCACCGGCGGCGCGCAGCGCCTTCCGAGCCGCGCTTGGAGCATCCGGAGAGTGACAAATCCATACCGCGCCCGGCGTATTGAAAAGCGCCGCATCGGGAGGGGTACGCAAGTGGGTATCCAAAATGATTTTCACCGGATAGCGCTGCGGAGCCACATCCAAACGTGGCGCCAGGCGGGGATTATCGGCCAGCATCGTGCCGATACCGACAAGGATGGCACTGGCACGCGCCCGCTCCAGTTGCACATCCGCGCGCGCTGCCTCCCCCGTCAGCCATTGGCTTTGCCCGTTGGCGAGCGCTGCCCGGCCATCCAGACTCATCGCCTGCTTGAGCCGCATCCACGGACGGCCATGGCGCATCCGCTGCAAGAATCCGGGATTCAGTGTTTCCGCCGCCGCTTCCAGACAACCCTCGTCAACTACAACCCCGGCAGCGCGCAGATATTCCACGCCGCGCCCCGCCACCAAAGGATTGGGGTCGCGCATGGCGATCACGACCCGCTCCACCCCCGCAGCAATCAACGCATCCGCACAGGGGGGGGTGCGGCCCTGATGGCTACAAGGCTCCAGAGTAACATAGGCGGTAGCACCACGCGCAGCATCCCCCGCTTCCGCAAGTGCGAACACTTCGGCATGCGGTTTGCCAGCCTGTAAGTGGGCGCCCCGCCCGACGACGAATCCATCTTTGACCAGCACAGCCCCCACGCGCGGATTGGGATGCGTGCTGTAGAGTCCCTGCTCGGCTAGTACCAGGGCCTCCCCCATGAAGGCAACATCCTGCTCAGTCGTCACGAGTCACGTCGACTCCCTCGCCGGGGATCCCGCCCTCTTTCATCCGCGCGATTTCGGCGCTGAAAGCGTCGACATCTTCAAAGCGCCGATAGACCGAGGCAAAACGCACATAGGCGACGGGGTCGAGGTCCCGCAAAGCCTCCATCACCAGATCGCCAATGAGGCGCGCCGGAATCTCCCGTTCACCGCGTTCGCGGATCCGCCGCTGGATCATCCGCACGGCAGCATCCACCCGCGCCGTCGCTACCGGCCGTTTGCTCAGTGCACGGGTCAAGCCCCTCTGGAGCTTGTCTTCGCTGAAGGATTCGCGTCGCCCATCGGTCTTGACGACCATGGGCAGCGCCAGCTCTGCCCGTTCAAAGGTGGTGAAGCGTTGCCCGCACTCCGGACACTCGCGCCGCCGCCGCACACTCCCGCCGTCGTCCGCGAGACGGGAGTCCACCACCCGAGTGTCGGCGTAGGCACAGAACGGACAGCGCACGGCTGCTACCTAGCCGTATACCGGGAACTGCTGACAAAGGGCTTTCATGTCCGCCTGGACACGCTCAATGACCGCCGTATCACCGGTCGCATCCAGGACGTCGGCAATGCCATTACCTAAGCGATGCATTTCGGCCTCGCCGAAGCCCCGCGTTGTTGCTGCGGGCGTACCGATTCGGATACCACTGGTGACTGCGGGCGGACGCGTGTCGAAGGGCACGGCATTCTTATTGACGGTGACGTTAGCTTGCCCTAGCGCCTCTTCTGCCTCCTTACCTGTAACCTTATCGCCCAGGTTCAGCAGGAAGAGATGGTTGTCGGTGCCACCCGAAACTGCAGCATAACCACGTCCGGCAAGCACCTTGCTCAGGGTTTGCGCATTGTGGATGACTTGCTGCTGATACACCTTGAAGTCCGGCCGCAACGCCTCGCGGAAGGCAACGGCCTTGGCAGCGATGACGTGCATCAGCGGCCCCCCCTGTATACCTGGGAAGATCAGGGAGTTCACCTTCTTGGCATACGGTTCCCGACAGAGGATCAAACCGCCGCGGGGTCCGCGCAAAGTTTTGTGGGTGGTGGTGGTGACAAAATCCGCATGGGGCACCGGACTGGGATGCAGACCCGCAGCTACGAGACCGGCGATGTGCGCCATGTCCACCATCAGATAAGCGCCGATATTGCGGGCAATTTCACCGATACGGGCGAAGTCGATCACGCGTGAGTACGCACTGGCACCCGCAACGATCATCTTCGGGCGCTCCTGCTCCGCCTGCTCCGCCATGGCGTCATAATCGATACGGCCATCTTCCGCACGCACCCCATAAGCCACCACCTGAAAGAGTTTGCCGGACACGTTCACCTTGGCGCCGTGGGTCAGATGGCCACCGTGGGCCAAGCTCATACCCATGATCTTATCGCCAGGCTGGAGCACGGAAAAATAGACCGCCTGATTGGCCTGCGAACCGGAGTGGGCCTGGACGTTGGCATGCTCGGCGCCAAAAAGCTCCAGAGCGCGGTCAATGGCCAATTGCTCGGCAATGTCTACATACTCGCAGCCGCCGTAGTAGCGCTTGCCCGGATAGCCTTCCGCATATTTATTGGTCAGCACCGAGCCCTGCGCGGCCATCACCATGGGACTGGCGTAGTTTTCAGAGGCGATGAGTTCGACATGATCTTCCTGGCGTCGGGTTTCCTTGCGCATTGCGTCCCATAGTGCAGGATCGAAATCAGCAATGGTCAGGGTTTTGGAAAACATGGCCGAACTCCTTAGAATTTTGGGAAAAATTAGGGGTAAACACTAATGGATGCGCAAGATCACGGCAAGGGTGAAAAATTGGCATGCACCATGAATCTCTTTCATCCGACACTCACGGTCCAAGTATTCCTTGGATTCAGATCTTGATGCGCACTGGCTGTGGGTGGCCCTGCAAAACGAACTTCGGCGCCGGCTTTTCTTTCTTGCCACGACGTGGCCGCTGTTTGTCCGCGAAAATATCCTGATAGGCCACATAAATGACCGGCGGACCAAGCACCCAGACCACCAAACTCAGCCACAACTGCGAGAAGGACGGCATCAATACATTACTGACCAAGATAATCGCCCAGAGGGCAATGAGGGGATCGCGCAGTTCCGGTCGGAAAATCAGGGTCAGTGTGGTTTCTACCTCGGACTCCAGCCAGCCATGCCCTTTGTGCAAGGCCAGGGCTATCCCGAAAAAGGCGGGCGAAAACCAGAAGTAGGGCATGAGCGCAAGGTCAGAAAAACGCTCGCCGAAAGCAAACCACCAGCCCCAAAACCCCTGCCCTAATCCCGATCCGTCATTCCAGGGCATCTGAATCCCCGCGAGTATCCCCCCCATGACCACCACATCCTGGCCAAACTCGAAAATCATGCCGAACACCGCGAACACCATGCCCCATAACACGGCCACATGTAGTGCGTGCCGGGTTTGTTGCGGGGTGTATTCTTCTCCTTCACTGCGCCCGGCGATGCGCAAACCGACCAGCAGTCCGAGCGGCGCCAGCGCGTCCATAAGCCAGCCAGGGAAAGGAATGGCGGTGAAAAGCATAGCCCCAGTGGCGAAGACGAGCCAAGGCTTGGGGCGCGCAGTTACCAACTCGGCACCTCCTTCCACCCAGGTCACCATTCGATCCAACCATTTCCAAACCAAAGCGCTGCTCCCGACTGAGGGCAAACGATCTGCGCACCACTCTCGTGCCAGATCAAGACAATCCTTGGTCATTTTAGCCAAGAACATGCACCATTACAAAAACCGGTTCGCCCGGGCAGTCGCAATGCTATCTTGTGGCCAGCAGCTGGCGCGATTAGACTCTTTGGGCTTTCCTTACAAAACAAAGTGCGCAATGCCAGCAAAAATACCCGCTGATTCCGTAGGATTGGTAACTCCACAGACCGTAACCTTTTCGGCACCTCTGGAACTGGAGTGTGGCCGCGACCTACCCGGCTACACCCTCACCTATGAGACCTACGGCACTCTTAACGCACAGCGGAGCAATGCCATCCTGCTCTGCCACGCCCTTTCCGGCGACCACCATGCGGCCGGTTACCACAATATGGACGATCGCAAGCCGGGCTGGTGGGAGCACCTGCTGGGGCCCGGTAAGGCCATGGACACCGAGCGCTTTTTCTTCATCTGCGCCAACTTCATCGGCTCCTGCAAAGGCTCGACGGGTCCGGCCAGCATCAATCCGGAAACTGGCACGCCTTGGGGACTGGATTTCCCGATGGTCACGGTGCACGACTGGGTGAGAACTCAGGCAGAGCTCGCCGACCATCTGGGTATTGCGCAGTGGGCTGCTGTCGTCGGTGGCAGCCTGGGGGGCATGCAGGTCATGCAGTGGACGATGGATTACCCGAAACGCTTGCGTCACGCGGTTGTTATCGCCGCGGCATCCAAGCTTACCGCGCAGAACATTGCCTTCAACGAAGTCTGCCGCCAGGCCATCATGACCGACCCAGACTTTCATGGCGGACGCTATTATGCCCACGCCACCAAGCCCCGGCGCGGACTGTCACTGGCGCGCATGATCGGACATATCACCTATCTTTCCGACAATGCCATGCGCACCAAGTTCGGTCGCGATACCCGCGGCGGCAAAGCTTTTTCCTTCGGCTTCGACGTGGATTTCGAGGTAGAGAGTTACCTGCGTTATCAGGGCTCCAGCTTTGTCGAGCGCTTCGATGCCAACAGTTATCTCTACATCACCAAGGCGTTGGACTACTTTGATCCGGCCAACGCTTTTGGCGGGAATCTGGCCGAAGCGTTCGCCTCCACACAGGCAGCCTTTCTAGTGATCTCATTCAGTTCAGACTGGCGCTTTTCCCCGGAACGCTCGCGTGAAATCGTGCAGGCCCTGTACACCTGCAATCGGGATGTCAGTTATGCCGAGATTGAGGCTGAACACGGCCACGATTCTTTCTTGATGCCCATTCCACAATATGTGGCCGTGCTCCGCGCTTATCTCGGCCGCGTTGCTGAAGAGGTGGGTGTATGACCTTGCGTAAGGACCTGGCGATCATTGCCGACTGGATTACGCCGCAAAGCCGTATTCTTGATCTAGGTTGTGGCGAGGGCGAACTGCTGGCTTACCTGCGCACTGAAAAAGGCGTACAGGGTTACGGGGTAGAAATTGAGGAGGCGCGGGTAGTAGCAGCCATACGCCGCGGCATACCGGTGATCCAGCAAGATCTCGATCAGGGCTTGCGCAATTTTGCCGATCACAGCGTCGATACGGTAGTCCTTTCCTTGACCCTGCAGGCCTCAACCTATCCCCGTGAACTGCTGTTGGAGATGCTGCGGGTCGGACGCGAGGTCATCGTCACTTTTCCCAACATGGGGCACTGGCATGCGCGCTGGCAACTAGGTGTCCGTGGCCGCATGCCAATGACAGACGTGTTACCCCATACGTGGTACGATACGCCCAATATCCATCTGTGTACGATCCATGATTTCGAGTCGCTGTGCCATGAGAACGGGATTGCAATCCATCAGCGGGTCGTACTGAACGAGCGGCGTCGTGAAACCTGGCGCAATCGCCTGTTGCCCAATCTTTTTGGCGAAGTCGCTCTCTATCGTTGCGCCCTGATGGCACACTGACCCGCTGCAGGAGAACGCCATGTCACTGGAACTCATCAGTTTTCCTCTCTGCCCTTATGTGCAGCGCTCGGTCATCACTCTGCTCCACAAGCAGGTGGGCTTCACCCTCACCCATATTGATCTGGCGCACAAACCTGAGTGGTTTCTGGCACTGTCGCCCATGGGCAAAGTGCCCTGCCTGAAAATTGATGAACACACGGTGCTCTTTGAATCACAGGTCATCAACGAATATCTGGACGAAACCATTGCCCCCGTGCTGCACCCCGCTGATCCCCTGGAACGCGCACAACACCGCGCCTGGATCGCCTTCGGCAGCGAAATACTGAGCGACCAGTTCCAGATGATGATTGCCCAGGGGGAAGAGCGTTTCGCCGCCTCTAGTCGTCAGCTTTTTGACAAACTGGAACGGCTGGACAAAATCATGGGGAACGGCACATTCCTTGCCGGTGAAAACTTCAGTCTGGTGGACGCCGCATTGGCGCCATTGTTCATGCGCATGGAAATCCTCCATGCCCTGCGCCCATTGCCGCGCTGGGAATCCTTGGGCAAACTGCGGCGCTGGACGGCATTGCTCATGGAATTGCCAGAAGTCGCTGGCTCGGTGACTGCAGACTTTCCAGACCGTTTACGCAACTATATTAGTGAGAAGGGCAGCCTGTTTTTGCGTTCTGCCTGAAGCATTGCAGCATCACAAATTCGCCCAAAGTGAAGGAGTTGACCGTATGAGCGAGCATCAAAAGAACGAGGAACAGAGCCAGGCTCCGGTGCCGACCACCCATTTCGGCTATCAGGAAGTGCCGGAAACGGAGAAGGAGCAACTCGTCAAAGGGGTTTTTAGCAGTGTCGCCAGCAAATATGACCTGATGAATGACCTGATGTCTTTCGGAGTGCATCGCTTGTGGAAACGCTTTACCATCGATCTCGCTCGTCCCCGGCCAGGGCAGCGGGTGCTTGATCTGGCAGGCGGCACGGGCGATCTGGCGGCAGCGATTTACCCCAGGGTCAGGCCCAATGGCTCCATTGTCGTTTCCGACATCAACCCGGAAATGCTTGCGGTGGGCGAAAACCGCCTGGCCGACAAGGGTATCATCGCCGGGGTAGAATTTGTGGAGGCCAACGCCGAGGAGCTTCCCTTTCCCGACCGCGAATTTGATCTCGTCACCCTGGCCTTCGGCATTCGTAACATGACTCATCCGGAACGGGCCTTGAGTGAAATTCACCGGGTCCTGAAGACCGGTGGCCGGGTACTGATCCTCGAGTTCTCTCACCCGCGCTGGCCGGGATTGCAGAGCATATACGACCTCTACTCTTTCAATCTGCTCCCGCGCATCGGTGAATTCATCGCCAAAGACCGGGAAAGTTATCAATATCTGGTGGAGTCTATCCGCCGCTTCCCCGACCAGGAAACTTTCAAGATGATGATGGAAGATGCCGGGCTGGCTCGAGTGGAGGTGTTCAACCTGTCTGGTGGCATTGTTGCGCTGCATCGCGGATTCCGGATGGATTGATGAACGTTTTTCATTGCCATACCTAAAAATTCCCTCTTGAGCCTGCTGGCACGGCAGGGCATCATGGCGACAATTTTCGCAGAGGAGTAATGCCCATGACATCGGTCCACAGTCTCGGTTTTCCCCGTATCGGCCACAAGCGTGAGCTGAAAAAGGCGCTGGAAAGCTTCTGGTCCAAGGAAATTGACGAGACGGAATTGCAGTCTCGTGCTGCCCAGTTGCGCGATCGCCACTGGCGGATCCAGCAGACCTGCGGCATGGATCTGGTGCCGGTGGGCGATTTCAGCCTCTACGACCACATGCTCGACATGAGCTGCACCCTCGGCGCTATCCCGCCGCGTTACGGCTTCTCCGGCGGCCAAATGGACCTCGCCACCTTCTTCGCCATGGCGCGCGGCTCCAGCACCCAGCCCGCCATGGAAATGACCAAATGGTTTGACGCCAATTATCACTTCATCGTTCCTGAATTCCATGAGGGTATGGATTTTCACCTCGCCAGCGACCGCATTTTTGCCCAGGTGAAAGAGGCGCAGGCACTGGGCCTGAAGGCCAAGCCCGTTTTAGTCGGCCCCATCACCTATTTGTGGTTGGGCAAGGAGAAAGACCTTAAGGCTGAAGCACACCATGACGCACAGCATCATCATGATGACAGCGCCTGTCACGGCCATGGTGCTCCGATCGGTAATGCCTGCTTTGACCGCCTGACCCTGCTGCCCAAGGTGCTGCCGGTATATGCGGAGATTCTCGCCCGCCTGACGGAAATGGGTGTGGAATGGGTGCAGATGGATGAACCCGTCCTCGCGCTCGACCTGCCCCAGGAATGGATCAAGGCACTGGATACGGCCTACCAGACCCTGAGCAAGGGCAAAACGCCCAAGGTGCTGCTGGCGACCTATTTTGATTCCGTTGCCGACCATGCCAAGCAGCTCAAGGCCCTGCCCGTCGCGGGCTTGCATCTTGACCTGCGCCGTGCGCCGCAGCAGTTGAACAGCTTCCTCACCGACTACCCCGCCGACAAGGTGCTTTCCCTCGGTGTCGTCGATGGTCGTAACGTCTGGCGCGCTGACCTCGATGCGGTGCTGGAACTTCTGCAGCCTGCCCACCAGCGGCTCGGCGATCGTCTTTGGGTCGCGCCGTCCTGCAGCTTGCTGCATACCCCCGTAGATCTGGATCAGGAGACAGAGCTGGACGCTGAACTGAAGTCCTGGCTCGCCTTCTCCGTACAGAAGCTGGACGAAGTCGCGGTCATTGGCCGCGCTTTGGACAACGGCGCGGAGTCGGTGGCCCAGGAACTGGCGGCCGCCCGCGCCGCTGTCGTGTCCCGCCGCAGCTCGCCGCGCATTCACAACCCCGCCGTCGCTCAGCGCCTCGAAGGTTTGGGCAAGGATGACGGCCAGCGCAACAGTCCCTTCCCGGCGCGGGAAGCGGCACAGCGGGCACGCTTCAAGCTGCCCGCCTTCCCGACCACTAGCATTGGCAGCTTCCCGCAAACCTCGGAAATCCGTAAGGCCCGCTTGCAGAATCGCAAAGGCGAGTTGAGCAATGCCGATTACGAGAAGGCAATGGAAGCGGAAATCGCGCTGGTAGTGAAGGAGCAGGAGCGTCTCGGCATCGATGTGCCTGTGCATGGCGAGCCCGAGCGCAATGACATGGTAGAGTACTTCGGCGAGCAATTGTCTGGATTTGCTTTTACCCGCCATGGTTGGGTACAGAGCTACGGCTCGCGCTACGTCAAGCCGCCGTTGATTTTCGGTGATGTTTCCCGCCCCACGCCGATGACCGTAGCCTGGAGCAAGTACGCCCAATCCCTGACCCAACGACCGATGAAGGGTATGCTGACCGGCCCGGTGACCATCCTGCAATGGTCTTTCGTCCGTGATGACCAACCCCGCGAGCGTACTGCGCTACAGATCGCCCTAGCCATCCGTGATGAGGTCAAGGATCTGATTGATGCTGGCATCGGCATCATTCAGATTGATGAGCCGGCCTACCGTGAAGGTCTGCCCCTCAAGCGCAAGGATTGGGATCAGTATCTCAACTGGGCGTCGCGCGCCTTCCGTATTTCGGCGCAGATCGCCCCCGATGATGTGCAGATCCACACGCATATGTGCTACTCGGAGTTCAACGATATTCTGCCCGCCATTGCGGCCATGGATGCCGACGTGATCACCATTGAGACCTCACGCTCGCAGATGGAATTGCTGGACGCTTTCGCAACCTTCAACTACCCCAACGAAATCGGACCGGGCGTCTATGACATCCACTCCCCACGCGTACCCAGCGTCGAAGAGATGGTGAGCCTGATGGAAAAGGCGGTGAAAGTGGTCCCCGCAGAGCGCCTGTGGATCAACCCCGACTGCGGTTTGAAAACCCGCAAGTGGGCGGAGGTCACCCCGGCGCTGGAGAACATGGTCGAGGCAGCTCGTCAGATTCGTGCCCGTCACAGCTAAAATGCATCATAAGCAGCACGAAGGAGCCCCCTTTTGGGGGCTTTTTTGTGACCATTTTCCAACTTATCAAATGGCTTGATAGTTGTTGAAACTTGTTGATAAAGTCCAAGTCAAAGTCGGGCTTTCATCTGAATTCCAACCGATAGCAAGGGAGTGATAGCCATGAACAATGACGTGATCGACACCATGATCAACGGCTTCAAGGATTTCCGCCACACCTATTATGAGGAACGACCAGACTTTTTTGATGCCCTGGTGGAAAAAGGTCAAAGCCCAAAAGTCATGCTGATAGGCTGTTCCGATTCCCGAGTCACACCTACGTCGCTCTACGGCCATGAGCCTGGGGACATTTTTGTGGTGCGCAACGTCGCGAACCTCGTTCCGCCAGCGGAGCAGGACGGTCATCTTCATGGCACCAGCGCAGCGGTGGATTTTGCGGTCAGTCACCTGGAGGTGGAGCACATCATTATCAACGGCCACTCTCACTGCGGTGGCATGAAAGCGCTATTGAATGGCACCGAAGGCAAGTATGTCGGTCCTTGGGTGGACATCGCCAAGGATGCCCGTTCTGACGTGATGCGGGAATATGCTGATGCCAGCCCCGAAGAACAGACGCGCGCCCTCGAAAGAGCCAGCATTCTGGTTTCTCTGGAGAATCTGCTGACCTTTGATAGCGTGCGTCGCCGCGTGGTGCGGGGTGAACTGCAGTTGCATGGCTGGTACTTTGACATGGAAGAAGGCGCCCTCCTCGCTTACAACATGGAAAAGCAGAAGTTCGATCGACTCGCCTGAGGACACAACATGAAAAACGGTATTAATCTTTCACCATTCAAAAACCTGCGCGCCGATGTACCGGCTGCCGTGGTGGTGGCCCTGGTGGCGATGCCGCTGTGCCTCGGCGTAGCTTTGGCATCAGGAACACCGCTCATCGCCGGACTTATCGCTGGCATTATGGGCGGTGTATTGGTCCCCTTGTTCAGCCGTTCGCAACTGGCCGTCAGCGGTCCGACGCCAGCCATCGTCGCCACGGTACTGGTGGCGATGCAGACACTACCGAGTTTTTCCGCTTTTCTGCTGGCGGTGGTCATCGCCGGGGTTATTCAGATCGTTTTAGGTATGATCCGTGCCGGTGTGGTCGCCTATTTTTTTCCCTCTGCCGTCATCCAGGGGATTCTGTCGGCTATCGGCATCATCCTCATCCTCAAACAGTTTCCCTATGCCATCGGTTTCGATCTGGGCGAATTCGGCAGTCAGGACTTTATTAGTGCGCATGGTGAGAATACCTTCACCGCTGTTATCGCTGCCCTGGCGCACCTGGAATGGGGCGCCCTGCTGGTCAGCGTACTTGCCCTGTCCATCCTGATCACCTGGGACAAAGTAGCGCTATTGCGTAAACAAACCTGGCTATCCGGGCCACTGATGGCGGTGATTTTTGGCACCTTGCTCAATACACTGCTCCTCCACACCGTTCCGAGCCTGGCGGTCAACGGCCCCAACCTGGTCAGCTTGCCGATCATTCGCTCTTTCGCGGATTTGCGGGGTATGCTGCACATGCCGGACTGGGAGATGATCGGATCGAAAACCGTCTGGGTGACCGCCATCGCCCTCACTTTTATTACGAGCCTCGAAAGCCTGCTTTCGATTGAGGCAGCCGACAAGCTCGACATCTTCAAACGGCGCACGCCGCTGGACCGCGAGTTGTTGAGTCAAGGGATCGCCAATGTCGCCAGCGGCCTCATCGGCGGCCTTCCGGTGGCGACGGTTATCGTGCGCAGTACCGCCAATGTGGCGGCAGGGGCCCGCACAAAGGCGAGTGCCTTTTTGCATGGCCTATTCCTGCTACTCGCCGTACTGTTTCTGGCGACGCTGATGAACCACATTCCGCTGGCCGCCTTAGCATCCATCCTGATTTTCGTCGGCTTCAAACTGGCCCATCCAAGCATATTCACGCGAATGTTTCGGCTCGATAAATCGCAGTATCTGCCGTTCATAATCACCATAGTCGCGATTCTGTTTACCAGTCTCATCATAGGGGTAGTCGTCGGCCTGCTGACAGGAGTGTTCTTTGTGCTCAAGGCCAATTATCACAGTGCCATAGAAATTGGACGGGAGGGTTCCGCTTACAAAATTGCGCTGAATCGGGAGGTGACATTTGTCAACAAGGCACGGCTTTCCCATATCCTGGAGCGACTGCCCAAGGGTGCAGAGGTCATACTGGATGGTGAACATGTGGGTTTCATCGATCACGATGTCCTCGAAGTGATCAGGGATTTTGAACGCTCTGCGCCCTTGCGTGAAATCCGCCTACGGGAACAGGGCTTTGATGCGCCGGTGCTGAAGGCCCCCGTCTGAGACCGACATGTGCGGAAACAGGCCATCGGAGTTCCTCATAGTTCCACCGCCCGACCTGATCGGCTAATGTACAAGGCTCCCGATGCCCGGCCGCCGAATATGCTTGACGTGAATACCGTAATAACGGCTCGGGAAACGGGCGGCCAAGCACCGCACTCTAAGTCATGTAAATTTTCAGTCCGCCGACGGTAACAGCGGCATACCGAGTTCTTTGAGGAAAGCGTTGTGTTTCGCGGTCGCGATCTGGATAGCCCGCTCGATGTCCACCAGGCGCGCATGGGTCGCCGCGAGGTCGATCTCTTCCCCGACCACCGCCGTGCTGATGTAGCGGGAGATGTTCAGGTTGAAGTCGTTTTTCTCGATCTCCGCCATCGACACCCGCCGCGAGTAGCGCGTCTCTTCCTTGCGGAACTGGTAGGTATCGACAATCCGGTTGATGTGTTCCTTGGTCAATTGGTTCTGGCGCTTGCCTTTTACGAAGTGCTCGGCGGCGTTGATGAAGAGCACGTCGTCGGGCTTCTTGCACTTCTTGAGCACGAGGATGCAGACCGGGATGCCGGTGGAGTAGAAGAGGTTCGCGGGCAGGCCAATGACGGTGTCGATGTGGCCGTCCTTGAGCAGCTTGGTACGGATGCGTTCCTCGGCGCCACCACGGAAGAGCACGCCATGGGGCAGAATGATCGCCATCACGCCTTCGTCTTTGAGGAAGTGGAAACCGTGCAGCAGGAAGGCGAAGTCGGCGGCGGACTTGGGGGCAAGGCCGTGGCTTTTGAAGCGCACGTCGTCGGCCAGCGCGTCGGTGGGTTCCCAGCGGTAGCTGAAGGGCGGGTTGGCGACGATGGCGTCGAAACTCGGCTTCTTCGCCGGGTTCAGCTCGCGCAGCAAGTCCCACTCGTTGAGCAGGGTGTCGCCGTGGAAGATCTCGAACTCGGTGTCCTTCACCCCGTGCAGCAGCATGTTCATGCGCGCGAGGTTGTAGGTGGTGATGTTCTTTTCCTGGCCATAGATTTTGCCGATGGTGCCGCCGGCCTTGGCCACCTTCTTGCGCACATTGAGCAGCAGCGAGCCGGAGCCACAGGCGAAATCCAGCACGCTGTCCAGACGCTTCTTGGTGCCGGTCTTCGGTTCCTGGCTGTCCAGCGTGACGATGGCGGAGAGGATGTCGGAAATCTGCTGCGGGGTGTAGAACTCGCCCGCCTTCTTGCCCGACCCAGCGGCAAACTGGCCGATCAGGTATTCATAGGCATCGCCCAGCGCGTCGATGTTCGTGGAAAACTCCGCCAGCCCTTCGGCGATTTTCTGGATGATGGTGCAGAGCTTGGCGTTGCGGTCAACGTAGGTCTTGCCCAGCTTGGGCGAACTCAGGTCGATCTCGGAGAACAGGCCCTGAAAGGTGCTCTCGAAGGATTCCGTCTCGATGTATTTGAAGCCCGCTTGCAGCGTGTTGAGCAGCTCGCCGTTCTGGGTGCGAGCCAGGTTGGCGATGCTGTTCCACAGGTGCGCGGGCTGGATGACGTAATGCACCTTGCGCCGCATCTGCTTCTCGAAAGCCGGGATGTCGTCCAAGTTGTTGGCATACCAGAGCGCCAGCGGCACCTTGCGCGCGTCGCCGCCCACATCGGGATAATCCCGGCCCAGCTCCTTCTTCGCCGCCGTCTCGTAGTTGTCGGAGAGGTAGCGCAGGAAGAGGAAGGACAGCATGTAGTCGCGAAAGTCATCCGCATCCATCGCCCCGCGCAGTTGGTCGGCGATGCTCCAGAGGGTGTTGCCCAGTTGTTTTTGGTTTTGTTCGGTCATGGCTTATCTTTTTTGTCTTCCCGAGGGGGCAGGGTCTTGGTGTGCTTTGCCAGTTTCTTGTCTTCCGACTTTACCCGGCGTTCCAGCTTTTGCAAGTCTTCTTCGGCGGCGAGTTTTTCTGGCTGAATGCCACGCTGCCCTAGCATGTCGCGCACACTCTCGTTGTTCTTGACATGCTCATTAGTAATCGCACCTTCACCCCTTAAGTTGGCTTGCTCCACATTGTGATTCGTCATTTCGGTGGCCAGGTTTTTGGCGGCAATCGTCAGCGTAGGCAAAAAATCCGCCAATGGGCGGTTTTTCACTATGCCGTATTTGTCTTTCATGGCCTGTGTGGTATGCCCGCCAAACAGTGCCTGATCGCCCTTGGAACGGATACGGCCAAATCCCGCATCATCCACGCCGCGCTCGAAAATGTTTTGCGACAGCGATTTTTCCGACTCCCTCAGCCGGTCACGCGCCTCCATACGCGCCTGTAGCCGCATGCGATCTTCAATCATCTCCTGTTTGCGGGTTTGCACAGCGAAGTAACTTTGTGCAAAGGCAATTTCCGGCTTGCGAGGATCACCGTTCTGGGCAATCAGATAGCAGGCGTAACGGGTGAGCATGAAATCATCGATTTCACGTTTTGAACTGCTCCCCAATTCGACCATTTTCGTGACGCCACGAAAATGGTCAGAAGCCGCGTGGCCAGAGGCTACACAGGATTCCATCGCGCGCTGAATCGCGGTTTGAAAATTCTCCCAACGGGCATAACCGAGCGGTGCTTGCAGATCGCGGGCAAACCAGAACTCGATGCCGTCTGCATCGGCACGCTGCACGACTGCTTCAAGGTTGTGCTGCAAGGCTTGTAGCTGCTTATCCATGGCATGGCCTCCATTGCTTTGTGTTTTGCGAACCTGTCGGGATTCCCGACAGGTTTCCATCCGCCGCAGTTGTAAAGGATTCCTTGACAACTGAAACCTCGTGCAACTCCCCGCCCTCACAGATAGTTTTTAGATGCAGGGAGATGTTCTGCTTCGTGGCATCAAAGAGTTCCGCCATCTCCAACTGCGTCAGCCAGACGGTCTGCTCCTGCGCCCACAGCAGGCTGTAATGCGACCAGCTCAATTCGCGACGCAGTGCGTCGCGAATTGGACCAGTCACCGTCCGATAGGCGATAATTGCCTCATGGGCTGCGACGGTGAAATTTGCTACACACCGTGCAGCAAATCGATTGCCTACCAGCCACTTACCAAGCAACCTTTTGCACTTTGAACTGGCAAGTCCTCCTTGACAGTTGACGAACCGAGTTGGCGAAGGCAATTCTCTGCATAACGCGTAGAGAATTGGAAACGGCCACATGGCGCAGCGGTTGTGGTGCGCTAACCGACACCCCTCACCCTGGGCGGCAGTTGTCAACCATTGGTTGACGACTGAATCCGCGACCAGCGCCCCGTCCTCGAAGACGTTCTTTACGTGCAGGGAGATGCTCTGCTTCGTGGCATCGAAGAGCGCCGCCATCTCCAACTGCGACAGCCAGACGGTCTGCTCCTGAGCCCGAAGCTTGATCTGGCTGCGACCATCTTCAGTGGTGTAGAGAATGAGGTCTTTCATGATGCTGATGCCTTTGGCGGTGCTTTTGATGCGGTCTTTTTAGCAGCTTTTGCTGGAACTTTAGCGGGAGCAGCATCAGAAGCTGATTTAACGGCCTCGTCCTCTACTGCTTTAGGGAATAGCGCCGGATTGAATGGATACCGATTGATGAACTCATGCAGGATTTTCCGGAAGTAGTTCTTGTTCTCTTCCAGCATCTCTTGCGGTTCGAAGAGAGAATAATTGCCGTGACTGAGGATGTTGATAAGCCGCGTGTGCAGAATACCATCCTCGTCGTCCGCGTCCCGTTTAATGCACATGGAGAAATGGCGGTAGCCGTGGAAGCTCGCGGTTTTTTCCAGAATCGACCGCAACATGTTGAAGTGATGGGTGTAGAGCTTGCCGCTTCGGTCGGCTTCGTAGAGTTGGGCCAACGCTGCGACGTGGTGGAAGAAAGGTGTGTCGCCTTCCTGCTTCCTCAATATGTAGCTGCCCGGCGTCAGCCCGCGGCTGAGAAAGTGTTGGGTCGCCTTCTTGCTTCGGAGTTCATCCTTCAACTCATTGCTCACCACGTTGAAAAACAGGGTATGGTGAGTGGAGATGACGAACCTGACATCGCTCTTGGTCTCCGTGAGCAATTTCACCATGTGGCTAGCAACGGTGATGGCGTTGTGCTCGTCGAGGGACGATATCGGATCATCGATGTAGAGATACTTGACCCAGCGATAGGAGCCCTCCCCCATCAGAACTTGCTGAACGATGGAAAGAAAGACGCACCAGATGAAGATGCGCTCCTCTCCTCGTGAAATCTTGATCCAATCATCGCTCCCGCTGGTTTTGAACCGGATGTGCTTAGGCTTCGTCTCCAACTCATTCCCGAAGCGCCGGTAGAGCTCATGCGAAGGAGACGCAGGATTAGCCATCCCCGCCACTTCCTCGGCACTGTAGTAGATGATCTCGAATTTTGCCGCGCAGTATCTGCCAAAATGACCGGCAATACTGTCTCCGAGAGCGAGGTCCTTGAATCCGGATAGGAGATTTGATTGGGCATTAACTAACAGCCGTGGCTCTATGTCGTTCTCAAGGTCGTTGTCCCACCAAAACAAGTCTTCGGTGAAGGCATTGAAGTAGAGCGTATCTCTCTCCGTTTCCTTTCCAATGTTCTTGAATGTGGTGGAGAGGCGGGTCTTTCCGGTTCCGTTGTAGCCGTAGAGCAGAATGAATTTTTTATTCTCCAGCTCATCGCGAAAATGCGTCGCTAGAGTAGTGATATCTGAGAAAGGCGTCGCACTCATGCCTCAACCTCCACCGGGGATGGAAAAAGCTGCTGCATCAGCCCTTTCTTGTGGGTCTTGAGGGCTTCAAGCTTTTGGGTTTCGGCGGTGATCAGGGCGTCAAGGCTGTTCAGGCACGAGGCGATGAGCTGTTGTTCGGGGACCGAAGGAAACGGGATTTCGATCTTCGCCATCACGCCATTCATCAGTTTTGGATTGCCCACGTATGAAACGTGACTCCGCGTGACGCTGTTAAGCAGGGCAGCGATGCAGACATTGGCACAACCATTCGCATTAATCAAAACTCCGCAGACATTCGTGCAGTAGAACTTTCCGGGCCGGAAATTGACATCGCCTGCATTGGCGCCGTCTGTCGTCCAAGTGATAGCGTCTTCGTAGAGATGCTCCGAGTAGTAGCCTGCCAACCCCTTGTTTTTGGTCTGGGACGAATAGACGGGAAAAGGTGCCTCATTCGAAGCCTCATCATTGACTAAGGTCATCGAAAGGACTTCACCGCGTGTGACCCTAAAGACATCGCCAATCGCTTTCACCTCCCACGCTGCGGCGTTTTGGAATTCGGGGAAGCGGAGGCGGGGTCGGGTTTCGCCTTCGCGGGGGAAAAGCTGCTGCATCAGCCCTTTTTTATGGGTCTTAAGCGCGTCCACTTTCCGCGCTTGCGCGGCCATCAGCTCATCCACCGAACTCAGGCACTCGGCGATTTTTTGTTGTTCGGCGGGTGACGGCAATAGTGCCGCAAAATCGCCGAGCTGGCCCAATGACACGTTTGGCTGCGCGGCACCAGCCTTGATCCTCTGAATCTCTGATTGAATCGAATTCGTCTGCAATTGATGCAATAGAAATTCGTGAGATTGACCGTGTTTCAACCTAACAAGCGCAATGGCCTGATTAATATTGGCGGGCAGTATTTTGACCTCAACAAGCGCGATTACTCCAAGTGCGCCGGCAATAGAGAAGAGAATATCGTTTTCCTTCAGCTGTGAACGGAAGAATGCTTTATTGCATTCTTCGGTGATGTAAGCCGTCTTCGATGGATCAATGGAGCCATCAACTAGAGATTCAATTTTGACGAAGTGAACTCCATCATCGACATAGCTAAACCCGTAACTCGTTGGGGTTGCTCCCTTCGTGATTAGCTCGCAAAGATCGGAAAGCTGTTTCTGGCTCCACCCCTCCGCCCCGCGAAACTCCGGAAACCGCAGCTTCGGCACCATCTCGGGCCTTGCCTCATCCATCGTTGCGCTGGCTTTCGTCTTACTGCTCATACGCACTGAGTCCTGAGATGTCGCGGCCACCGGCGCGTTTGGTGAGGAGGGGGTGGAGGTCTTCCATGAGGGCGAGTTCGGCCTGGGTGCGGGCTTTCCAGCCGAGATCGAGCGGGGCCATGAGATCGCTGAGCTTTTCGCCATCGAAGATCATGCGGTCGAGGATGCCGTCCACGAAGGTTTGCAGGGCGGTGGTGGCGAGGCCGTGTTTTTGCGCGATGGCGGCAAGTTCCTTGGCGTTCTTCTCGGCCTTGAAGCGGGTGTAGCCGTCGCGGATGGCGGTCTCGGAGAGGCCCTCGCCGGCCTTGAGTGTGCCGATGTATTCGGCGATGTCGTCGCGCTCGTTCATGAACTTGGCATCGGCGCTGATGAGGCCGATGAGTTGCTCGCAGGTCATCTTGGCCTTGCCCGGCCCCTTGGCCGAGAACTTGGCGATGAGGCCCATGATGTAGTCGTAATCGATAACGGCGGAGGCGAACAGGACGAACTCGAAATCGAGCTGGTCAATGTGTTCTGCGGTGTCGTCGGCGCCGCCTTTGTCGCCGCCCTTGCCCTGCTGCGCTCTGAGCTTTTTGGCGGTTTCCAGATACTGGCCCTTGAAGCCGCGCAGGTTTTCCTCGGGCAGCACCTGCTCGATGGTGGCTTTGTTTTCCCCGGTGAGGTCGGTGTATTGGTCGAGCTGGGTTTTGAGCCGCTGGACTTCCTTGAAGCGTTCAATAAAGACGGTCTTGGCGGCATCGCCCTTGAGATTCGCCACCGCAGAGGGTGTGCAGTCCAGCCCCTGGGATTGCATGAACACATCCAGCTTTTGCACTGCTTCCTGCAATTTTTCAATTACCACGGGGGCTTTATCCACCAGCCAGATTTCGCGCGCCTGCTCGCCGGTTTTTTCGCCGGAGAACAGGGCGATGGCGGCATCCACTGAATCTTGTTGTTGGCGGAAGTCGAGGATGTTGCCGTAGGGCTTGGTGCCGTTGAGCACGCGGTTGGTGCGCGAGAAGGCCTGGATCAGGCCGTGGTGCTTGAGGTTCTTGTCCACGTAGAGCGTGTTCAAAAACTTGGAATCGAAGCCGGTGAGCAGCATGTCCACGACGATGGTGATGTCGATCTTCTGCGCAGCCGGGTAGTCGGCATTCGGCCACTGCTGGTCTTTGATGCGCTTCTGCACATCCTGGTAGTAGAGGTCGAACTCGCTCAGGCGGTGATTGGTACCGTAGCGGGCGTTGTAGTCGGCGAGGATGCTTTCAAGCGCCTTCTTCTTCGCTTCTGGCTCGACTTTGTTGTCTTCCTGCTCTTGCGGGAGGTCTTCGGAGAGCTGGTCGATGTCCTTTTTGCTTTCGGGATTTTCCGCGAGCTGCGCAGGCGGCGAGAAGACGCAGGCGATGTTCAACGGCGTGAAGTCGGGGTCGACGGCCTGTTTCTCGGCCTGCATCGTCTTGAACAGCGCGTGGTATTCGATGGCGTCGTTGATGGACGCGGTAGCGAAGAGGGCGTTGAAGCGGCGTCCAGCGGTGGCGGCGTCGTGCTTGGCGAGGATGGCTTCAATCACTGCCCTCTTGGCGATGGGTTCGCCGGGTTTGGGTGGATTCTTTCCTTCCGGCTTGAAGTAATCGACGTGGAAGCGCAGGACGTTCCCGTCCTCGATGGCGTGGGTGATGGTGTAGGCGTGGAGCTGCTTCTGGAAGAGGTCTTCCGTGGTGCGCATGGAGGCCTGGGTGTCCTCGATCTTCTGCAAGGAGGCATTGGCCTCAAAGATGGGCGTGCCGGTGAAGCCGAAAAGCTGGGCGCGGGGGAAGAACATCTTGATGGCCTTGTGGTTCTCGCCAAACTGCGAGCGGTGGCATTCGTCGAAGATGAAGACGATGCGCTTGTCACTCAGCGCTTCGAGTTGCTCCTTGTAGGTGGCCTGGCCGTTTTTGCTGCGTTGTTTGTTGCGCTTGCTGTTTTCATCCAGCGCGAGGCCGAGCTTCTGGATGGTGGTGACGATGACCTTGTCGGCGTAGTCCTCTGAAAGCAGGCGACGCACGAGGGCGGCGGTGTGGGTGTTTTCCTCGACGCAGCCTTCCTGGAACTTGTTGAATTCCTCCCGCGTCTGGCGGTCGAGGTCTTTGCGGTCCACGACGAACACGCATTTGTGGATGTGGTCGTTTTCCTTGAGCAGGGTGGATGCTTTGAAGGAGGTGAGCGTTTTGCCGCTGCCGGTGGTGTGCCAGATGTAGCCGTTGCCGTTATCTTCGTCGATGCACTGGATCATGTGCCGCACGGCATAGACCTGATAGGGTCGCATCATCATGAGCTTTTGCTCACCGGCAAGCAGCACCATGTAGCGGCTGATGGTCTGGCCAAGCTCGCACTTTTTCAGGAAGCGTTCGGCGAAGGCGTCGAGCTGGGTGATCTTGCGGTTGTCCTCGTCGGCGAATTCATAGACGGGCAGAAAGCGCTCGTCGGCATTGAAAGCGAAGTGGCGGGCGTTGTTGTTCGCGAAGTAGTAGGTGCGGTCGCGGTTGCTGACGATGAACAACTGCATGAAGCAGAGCAGCGTCTTGGTATAGCCGTTGCCGGGGTCGTGCTTGTATTCAACGATTTGCTCCATGGCCCGGCGCGGATGGACGCCCAGGGTCTTCAGCTCGATCTGCACACAGGGCACGCCATTGATGAGGAGGATGACGTCGTAGCGGTGGTGGCTGTAGTCCGTGTTGATGCGGAGCTGGTTGATGACCTCGAAGTGGTTTTTGCACCAGTCCTTGAGGTTGACGAGGCTGTAGTTCAGCGGCGTGCCGTCGTCGCGGGTGAAGGCATTGATGCTGCGCAGGGTCTTCGCGGCGGTGAAAACATCCGGGGTGACGATCTCATCCAGCAGGCGGGCGAACTCGGTATCGGTGAGGCGGACGCGGTTGAGCGCTTCGAAGTGCTGGCGGAAATTGGCCTCCAGCGCGGCGCGGTCGCGGATGTCATCGCGATAGTCGTATTTGAGGTTTTGCAGGGTGCCGATGAAGCCGTATTCGATGGTGTCCTCGCGGACGGCAGAATGCGGGCGATCAGCGGGCCGACTGTAGGTGTCTGGGGCGTCGATTTGTTTCCGGGCGCGGTTTTCCGGTTTCATGCGTTCTCCGGCGGCATGTTTTTGTGCATTCTACGCTGCCGGGCTTAAAGGACAAAATTTTGCCGTTTCCCATTAAGTGGTTGGTCGCTTACGTGACGAGATGTTGGCATTGCCAGCTAGCCCCGTCTGTGCCAAGGTCCATTCCTCCAACATTTCCGAGTGCTTCCATGCATATCTGGGTCGATGCCGACGCCTGCCCCAATGTCATCAAGGAAATTCTGTTTCGCGCCAGTACGCGTCTGAAACTGCCCCTGACTCTGGTCGCCAATCAGCCCCTGCGCGTGCCCCAATCTGCTCATATTCGCAGCGTGGTAGTGCCGGGAGGCTTTGATGTGGCCGACGATGAAATCGTGCGCTGCATTGAAGCGGGCGATCTGGTGATCACTGCGGATATCCCTCTGGCTGCTGCCGTACTTGAAAAAAATGGCCATGCCCTCAGCCCGCGCGGCGAGCGGTATTCCCCCGAAACCATCCGCGAACGCCTGCGGATACGGGACATGATGGAACAGCTTCGGGATTCCGGCGTGCGTACCGGCGGCCCCGCCACCCTGAGCCAGGCCGACCGCCAGGCCTTTGCCAACGCTCTGGATTTCCTCTTGCGTTAATAGACTGATAACGCTATCCTTGCGAACTTTTCCGGGCAGTCTCGGCGAAACCCTTGTTGGAGGTCTGTGATGTACGCGGTCATTGAAAATGGTGGCAAGCAGTATCGGGTGACAGTGGGCGACAAGCTCCGGCTCGAAAGAATGGAAGTTGAGCCCGGTGTCGAACTCGCACTGGACCGTGTCCTCATGGTCGGCGTCGGCAGTGATGTCCAGGTAGGACGGCCCCTGGTGGAGGGTGCCGCGGTGAAAGCCACCGTACTCAGCCAGGGTCGTGCCAAAAAGGTACATATTTTCAAGATGCGCCGGCGCAAGCATTACCGCAAGCAGCAGGGCCATCGTCAGTATTTTACCGAAGTCCGCATCACCGGCATTGAAGCCTAAGGAGCACAATCATGGCACATAAGAAGGCTGGAGGTTCCTCCCGTAACGGCCGCGATTCCGAGTCCAAGCGTCTGGGCGTCAAGCGCTACGCCGGACAGGAAGTCATCAGCGGCAACATCATTATTCGTCAGCGTGGCACCCAGTTTTATCCGGGCGCCAACGTCGGCATCGGCAAAGACCATACGCTCTTTGCCACCGCCGAGGGTGTCGTGAAGTTCGAGCGCAAGGGTCCGCGCCAGGTGCGCACCGTCAGCGTCGTTTCAGCGGCCTAAGCAGGCCTCTGCTCAGAGGGACCCCGCCCCGTTTCTGCGGGAGCGGGGTTTTTCTATGAAATTTATTGACGAAGTACGCATTCATGTGGCCTCCGGTAACGGCGGCCATGGATCGGTGAGTTTTCGCCGCGAGAAATTTATTCCTTTCGGCGGCCCCGATGGCGGCGATGGCGGACGCGGCGGCAGTGTTTATCTGGTTGCCCAGGCCAGCCTCAACACCCTCATCGACTTCCGCTACCAGCGCCGCTATCGCGCCGAAAATGGCCACGGTGGCGCCGGGCGCCAGATGACGGGCCGCGCTGGCCACGACCTGGAGATCAAAGTCCCGGTCGGCACCCTGGTGTATGACGACGATACTCGCGAATTGCTCGGTGACCTGCGTACCGAAGGCGAACGACTATTGGTCGCCCAGAGCGGCCGCGGCGGGCATGGTAACCTCTTCTATAAGTCGAGCGTCAACCGCACACCCCGCCAGTTTGAAAAAGGGGCTCCCGGTGAAGAGCGCAATTTACGCCTGGAGCTGCGCGTGCTCGCCGATGTCGGCCTGCTGGGCCTGCCCAATGCCGGCAAAAGTACCCTTATCCGCGCTGTCAGTGCCGCCCGCCCGAAAGTGGCAGACTACCCCTTCACTACCCTCTATCCCAATCTCGGCGTCGTCCGCGTCGCCACCCACGAATCTTTTGTACTCGCCGATATTCCCGGCCTTATTCCAGGTGCGTCTGAAGGCGCGGGGCTGGGTACCCGCTTTCTCAAACACCTCAGCCGTACCCGCCTGCTCCTCCATCTGGTGGACATGGCCCCCGCCGATGAGAGCGATCCGGCTACCAATATCCGTGCGCTGGAAGTGGAGTTGGCCGCCTATAGTCCGGCCTTGGCGGCGCGCCCCCGCTGGCTGGTGGTCAACAAGTCAGACCTCTTCTCAAGCGAAGAAGCCGAATTGCGCTTCCAGCAGATTCGCGCGGCCTTGCAATGGGAAGGGTCCGCCTTCCTGGTTTCGGCCGCCAGCGGTGCCGGATGTGGGGCATTGGTGCATGCCATCTGGCAGGCTCTTCCCGGCCTGCCCCCCGCCCCCGATCCCAAGCAGACCGAGGACTGGGGCGACGAAGACGAGGTCTTGGAGGGCTGGGAAGGGGACGATCTTGACGCTGAATGGGAGGAGGACGAGGCGTGAGCCGCGACCTGAAAACCGCACAACGCTGGATCATTAAAATCGGTAGCAGCCTGCTCACCAATAACGGCCAAGGGTTGGATCTCGCTGCTATTGAAGCTTGGGTCACAGAGATATTGGTACTCCGCCGTCATGGCATCGAGATAGTTCTCGTCTCCTCCGGCGCGGTTGCCGCTGGTATGGAGCGCCTCGGCTGGCAGACCAGACCTACGGTCCTGCACCAATTGCAAGCGGCTGCCAGCGTCGGGCAGGCAGCACTCATCCAGGTCTATGAAGATTTTTTGCGCCGCGGTGGTGTGCATGGCAGCCAGGTCCTGCTTACCCATGAAGATCTACGCGATCGTCAACGCTATCTCAATGCCCGTGCCACGCTGCGCATTCTGTTGGAGATGGGCGTAGTTCCCATCATCAATGAAAACGACGCGATTGCCAGTGCCGAAATCCGCTTTGGCGATAATGATACGCTGGCGGCCATGGTCGCCAATTTGCTGGAGGCCGACCTGCTGGTAATTCTCACTGATCAGGCGGGGCTTTATGATAGAGACCCGCGCCACGATTCTCATGCTCGCCTGCTCACGGAAGTACAAGCGGGAGACCCCGAACTGCTGCGGATGGCGGGTGGGGCTGGGACAGCGCTAGGGAGCGGCGGCATGATCACCAAGGTACGGGCAGCGAGCCGTGCTGCCCAGTCGGGCGCCGCCACCCTCATCGCCCCCGGCGGTGCCGAAGACGTACTGTTGCGCATCTGGGCCGGGGAGGAGATAGGGACGTATTTTCATCCGAGCGTCGCCAAACTGGCGGCCCGCAAGCGCTGGCTGGCGGGGCAATTGCGCCCGACCGGCACCCTGCATCTGGACGCGGGCGCCGCACGGGTGCTCCGGGAAAAGGGCAGCAGTTTGCTCCCGGTCGGTATCACTGCCGCCGAAGGCGACTTTCATCGTGGCGATCTGCTCTGCTGCGTCGATCCAGAAGGCCAAGAAGTGGCCCGTGGCTTGGTGAACTTCGCAAGGCATGACGTCCAGCTTCGTCTGGGCAAAAGCAGTAAAGCGCTGAGCACCCTATTCGGCGATGTGGATGAAGTTGAGATTATCCATAGGGATAACCTGGTACTCAGCGACGACCACAGCTAATCCGTGCGGTGCCCGGGCAAGTCATCCCGCAGTGAACAAATCCCCGCATCCTGCATGCCGCGACAGGTGCCGTAGAGATAGAGACTGTGATCGCTGATAAAAAAACCCTGATTCGCTGCGATTTCCCGCTGCCGCGCTTCTAGCGCTTCATCGAAAAACTCCAGCACTTTGCCGCAAGCCGTACAGACCATGTGATCATGGTGCCCCGTTTCGTTGAGCTCAAAGATCGCCTTATCGCCCTCGAAGTGATGTCTGCGCACCAATCCGGCCATTTCAAACTGGGTAAGGACACGATATACCGTGGCCAACCCCACCTCTTCACCAGCCTCCAGCAACTGCCGATAAATTTCTTCGGCCGTCAGATGGCGGGTGTCGCTGTCCTCGAAGAGGCGGAGTATCTTCAGTCTGGGCATGGTCGCCTTGAGACCAGCCCGCTTCAGTTCATCGCTGCTAATTCGTTCGTCGTTCATTCGCTCGTAGCAATCGCCATGCGTAATGGTTTAGGATAGTTGCACCTGATGCCTAAGACAAGGACTATGAGAAGCTTCCGCCTAATTACCCTGCTTACTTTCTGTGCCCTGCTGCTCGGCGCCTGTAGTATTTATCGCGTCGATGTACAGCAAGGCAACGCCATCACCGCCAAAGAACTGGCCGAACTGCACCCCGGCATGGATGAACTGCAGGTACGTACTATTCTCGGCTCACCGCTCCTGCAGGATCCCTGGCATCCGCATCAGTGGGTTTACGCCTACAGCTTCAAGCCAGCCTATGGCGCCACAGAGGTGCGCAAGGTTCGGATACTTTTTGATAAAGATGGGAAGCTGATCAGTGTACAAGGAGATATACATAGCACAGTCCCACCAACAGCGGCCACCGCCTCTTAAAGGCTAGCCGGACTGCGCCCCCCCGTCCGGCTTTTGTGCCCCTAACACGCTCGGCTGCCCATAAACAGCCCGCGCACGCTGGGCAAAGCGTTGCACCATCGTTTCTGCCGCATGCTTGAATATCGGCTCCAGAAAGGCACCCATCAACCGTGAAGCGAACTCAAAGCGCATGTCCAGCGTTACCTTGGTGCCTCTCGCGTCCGGCTCCAATTGCCAGAGCCCTTCCAGAAAACGGAAGGGACCATTCACCAGCCGCACCTCTGCCAGCTTTGGCCGCTGATAACGATTTTTCGTGGTGAAAGATTTGCCGAAAGCGCCGTGGGAGATAGTGATCTCTGCGACCACTTCTTCATCTTTCGACTGGATGATCCGGGTCCGTCCACACCAGGGTAAAAACTGCGGATAGGCACGAATATCCTCTACCAGGGCAAAAATTTGCGCAGCACTGTAGGGCAGTACGGCGGTTTTGCAAATATGATGCATGAAACCCTCTCAATAACGGCGCTGACCCAGTGCATGCGCCTGCACCCAACGATCCAGTTGCGCCCAAAACCATTCGATGATTCGTCGCCAACGGGGGCGCCTGCGCCAAGGCTCCGGGTCAATTTCCCGGGCCTGGTCGAACTCTCGTAAAAACAAGGTGCGCAGCAAAAGGGCGGCAAGCGGCGCGCGTAATTCCAAATTGAGCTCATGATTAAACCACAAACTCAGAAAATCAAGATTAGCGGAGCCGATCGACGCCCAGAAACCATCCACCAGCATATATTTCGCATGTAGAAAGGCGCCTTCATATTCGTAAACATGCACCCCCCTGCGCATCAGTTTTTGATAATACGCCTGAATCCCGAATCGCAAAAGTGGATGGTCGGTGATCCGGCCAGCTAGCAGGAGCCGGACATCCACACCGCGCTGCACGGCACGATAGATGGCGCGCAGAAGGATCGGATCTGGATTAAAGTAGGGGGTGGCAATCCAGATACTCTGACGCGCAGCATGGATGGCCGCGAGCAGACGGCGGCGTACGGCGAGACTTCCCGGTGGCGCGCCCTCTAAAAACCGCCCGTGCCCCCACCATAGGGCATCGGTTGGAAGAAACGTCCCCCTGCCCAATGATGGAAGGGACTCCGGGCGGTGACGAAAAAAAATCTGGCGGCACTGTTCTGCCAAATTGCCGCGACAGGCAAAGAGCATCTCGCGATAGGGCATGGTGCCCGGCACGCCGGTGAGCCAGTCATCAGCGATTGCAAAGCCACCCACTGCAGCCCACTGGCCATCCACCACGACGACACGCCGATGACTGCGTCGTAGCCTTTTTTCTAGCCCTTTGAGTTGCAAGCGGTGATACCAGTGTAAATGGGCACCAGCGGCACGCAACTCAGTCGCCCAGCCACTCGGGAAGCTGCGGCTGCCCACGGCATCCAGGGTGATATAGACCTGGACCCCTGCCACCGCTTTATCACAAAGGATACGCAAGACACGCTCAGGCCAATCGCCTTCGGCAAAAATATAGTTCTCAAAGAGAATCTCGGCCCGCGCATCAAGCAGGCACAGTTCCAGCCATTCGATGATAGCCGGCATATCGCTCAGCAGCACGCCTTCGGGAATAGGCTCCCAACGCCTTTGGCGGTGCGGCGCGAAACGTTTTGGCAACGGGTTCGACAAATCTTCAAAGTCCGTAGTGGTACATGCTGGTCACCTTCCACAGGAATACCGGCAAAGTCAATGCCACCTTTCTGCCCTGCCGTCTTTTCCCGTACAATACCCGACTGACCGGCACGGGAGTAGCAGGATGAGCAGCACCATCGCCATCAATCGCGAGGCGAAACACGAATACTTTATCGAAGAGCGCTTTGAGGCTGGCATGGTCTTACAGGGCTGGGAGGTAAAGTCGCTCCGCGCGGGTCGTCTCAACCTTCGAGACAGCTACATCGTCGTCAAAAACGCCGAACTGTGGCTGCTCGGCGCGCACATCAGCCCGCTCCTCACCGCCAGCACCCATATAAACCCAGATCCAACACGCACCCGCAAACTGCTGATGCATCGGGAACAGATCAATCGCATGATCGGCAGCGTGGAGCGCAAGGGTTTTACCATCGTTCCCCTAGCCATGTACTGGAAACAAGGCCGCGCCAAGGTAGAAATCGCACTGGTGAAAGGTAAACAGGAGCACGACAAGCGCGCCACTGCCAAAGAACGAGAGTGGCAGCGGGACAAGGCGCGCATTATGAAGGGCGGAGCGCGGGATGCCTGAACAGCGCCGAGGGACCTTTCTCTTTCAGACGCTGATCCTTTTCCTTTTTGCCTTCTGGCTTTTGGCCTTTCATACCGGGGATGCCAGCCTCTGGGACATTGATGAGCCCAATAATGCCCAGGCCCTGAAAGAAATGATGGTGCACCACAATTTGGTGGTGCCCACTTTCGACGAAGCACTACGTCCCGACAAGCCTATCCTCAACTACTGGCTGATGTGGACCGGGGTGCGCCTGCTGGGGATGAACAGTTGGGGCCTGCGCATTGGATCGGTAGCTATGGGTGCATTATTGGTACTCTATCTGGCCCTGGCCTTACGTCGCCTCTATGGGGAGCAGACGGCTTTGCTGGCGGGATTACTGACCGCCACAGCCCTGCATAGTCAGATCATCTTCCGGGCCGCTGTACCTGATCCGCTGCTCATTCTATTCGTTGCGATCGCCCTGATTTCCTATCTGCGTGGTTATCTCTACCCGGAAGAAGGGCGCCGCGGCGTTCTGGTCGCCTATGGTGCGATGGGATTGGCGACCCTGGCTAAAGGCCCTATCGGCTTCCTCCTGCCGGGGCTTGTCATTGTGATCTTTCTGCTGCTGCGCCGCGACTTGGCAAGCCTCTGGCGCCGAGGACAACCGGTTTTAGGAATTCCTCTGTTCCTCGTCATCACCTTGCCCTGGTACCTGGCCGTAGGCATGGAGACCCACTGGGCCTGGGACCAGTCATTCCTTTATCAGCAGAACGTCTATCGCTACACCGCCGCCATGCAGGGGCATCGCGGCCCGATCTATTACTATCTTTTCACCAGCGCACTGGCGCTGCTGCCCTGGACGATTTTTCTGCCACAGACCTTCGCGGAGCTCTGGCAAAGACGGGCAGCACTCCTGCAAAAAGCGCCCGCCGATGCATTCATGCTGGTCTGGGCGATTACCTGGGTCGCCTTTTTCAGCCTTGGCGCCACCAAACTCCCCAACTACGTCTGGGAGGCCTATCCCGCCCTCTTTATCCTCATCGCAGCGCGCCTTTATGCAGCACTCAATGAGGCGCAGCCCATCAGTCGCCGCGGCGTCATTCTCTCCCTCGCGGCACTATTGTTGATAGGTGTCGCTTTGGCGGTATTGGGCACCTGGTTGGTGCCCGAGCAAATCCCGCCCCTCGGTGATGTGGCTTATCTGGGCGCCCCCTATATCGCTACGGCGTTGCTGGCCCTACTCTTCGCCTGGCGCGGCCTGCTGCTACCGGTTATCAGCAGTTTGGGAGCAGGCGCAGTAGCACTTACCGCTTGTTTAGTGCTCCTGACGGTGCCCGCCTTGGACACCCTAAAGCCCTCCGTGACCATGGGCCGCATGATCCGTGCCGACGAGGGCACACAACCCTATGCCATCGCCACCTGGCGATGGTTCGAACCCAGTTTTCTGTTCTACGGAGGGCGCGGCGCCATGCGGGTACATCAGATGAAAAACCTGCAAGAACTCCCTCGCGTCGTGGCCGATGGTCAGGGTACGGCCTATCTAGCCCTCCCCGCCCACGATATACCCGCTGTACGGGCACAATTATCTAAGGCGCTGCGGGTTCGTGAACTTTACTCGGGTTATGAGCTCTATAGCCGGAAACATATCGCTCTACTACGTATTCAGACATCTTCACACTTGGAGAACAACGCATCATGACGATCATTGGCAGCATTCAATACTTAGCGCGATCCGTGGTGCTCAGTGGAATCATTCTGACCGCGGCCATGGGCAGCGCCTATGCGGCGCAGGCCTCTGCCGATCATGATCTGGACTATTGGCAGGCGCTGAGCCATACCCACTATATCGAAGAAGGCAGTAAGGGGCCAATCATCTATGATTTTCTTGATCCCAACTGCCCCTATTGCCACCAAATTTATACCTGGCTGCAAAACCCCATTGACAATGGACAGTTGCGAGTCCGCTTCATTGTCGTTGGCTTCTTGACCCATAGCAGTAAGGGCAAGGCTTCCGCCATTCTCGCCGCGGCCAATCGGATGACGGCACTTAAACAGACAGAGCTGGGGTTTGCGATGACCAAGGCAGGTCCTGAAGGCGGTATCGATCCTGCCAGCGCTACGGTAATCGCCAAAATGCAGGATCGTCTGCGCTTCAACAAATCCCGGCTCGAGGGTAAAGAATTTGAGATTCAGGGAGCCCCTGTCGCCAGCGTACCCTTTCTGGTCTACCGCAACGGCAAAACAATCCATTACATTTTTGGCTTGCCCGATAACGCGCAATGGCGAGATTTACTCAACGCATCATGAATGCGAAGCATTTATCTTCACTGATCGCCGTACTGGTGGTGCTAGCCGCAATAGGCGCCTTTGCGCTGGTACTCTGGTTACAATTTGCAAGGGACTATGCACCCTGTAGCCTCTGTGTGTATCAGCGCCTGGCCAGTCTCGCGGTGCTGGTGGTCGTCGTGATGGGATTCTTCTGGACGGGCGCAACGCGGCGCGGGTTATGGATGCTGGCCAGTGCCTATGCACTGGCAGGCGCAGGACTTGCCGGGTGGCAGTGGCATCTCAGCGCGGTAGCAAGCCGCACACCGGAAACATGCACAGCCGTGAATCTCTTTCAGGGCGGGCGCAGCTTCGGGTCTTTGGGCAAGGGCGCCGCCTCGGCCCTCTCTGGACAGGGCTCCTGTGTCGCCGCCGGGGCCCGCACTCTGGCCGGATGGCCTGTCACCCACTGGAGCCTGGTCTTCTTCCTCGCCTGTGCCATGCTGCTCTGGCTTGCCCAATGGCTTGCCGGACATCAAGGCAAATGTTAGACCCTTGACCGCGGCGCCAAAACGAGGGTCCTGCTCTGTCTAATCCGGCCAACGCCAGTCGCGGCGCAGGGTCTCCAGCACCGCAATAGCCCGGCTGGCATCCGGGGCGAGCGCGTTCACATGCCCCATTTTGCGCCGGGGCCGGGCTTCATTCTTACCGTATAGATACAGCTTGAGCTGTGGATGGCGCAATAGCGCATCCCAGTCTGGGTCGCCACTTTCCCAAAGATCACCCAGCAGATTCATCATCACCACCGGACTGATCAGACGGCTATCCCCGAGAGGCAGGCCGCATACGGCCCTGACCTGTTGGTCAAATTGGCTATGCACACAAGCATCCATGGTGAAATGTCCGCTGTTGTGGGGACGCGGCGCCATCTCGTTCACCAATAGTTGTCCCGCGCTATCCACAAAAAACTCGACAGCCAGCACCCCTACATAATCCAATGCTTCGGCAATACGCGCCGCACTGCGTCGCGCCTGATTCTGAAGCGATTCCGCAGTGCGGGCTGGCACAATACATAAATCAAGGATACCCCGGTGATGGACATTTTCAGCTACTGGATAAAAAACCATCATACCCTCGGCAGTGCGTGCCAAGATAACGGAAATTTCCTGTGCCAGGGCAATGCGTTCTTCCAGCACTGCCTCCCCCCCCCCCAGCGCCGCCCAGGCAACGAGCAGTTCTGCTGCGGATGCAACCTCCACCTGTCCTTTCCCGTCATAACCGAAACGCGCGGTCTTGAGAATGGCCGGGAAGGGTACAGTAGCCGCTGCATCAACCAGATCGGCTGTGCTGCGCAGCAGCGCAAATGGCGCGATAGCCAAATCCAGATCGCGGAAGAAGGCCTTTTCCTGCGCGCGGTCCTGAGCAATAGCCATCGCCCTGGCGCCTGGCCGCATGGGTATCACCTGCGCTATGCGCTCCAAGGAGCCCAGCGGAACATTCTCAAACTCTGTGGTAACCGCCGCGCACCTAACGGTCATCTCCTGTAAAGCGGCAGTATCCTCATAAGCCGCACAGAGATGCCGGTCCGCCACCACCGCGGCCGGACAACATGGATCGGGATCCAGCACCCAGACGCCATAACCCATGCGCCTGGCGGCCAGGGTGAACATCTGTCCGAGCTGTCCGCCGCCCAGTATCCCCAGCGTAGCACCAGGCAAAATCAAAGAGTAACCTCCGGCAATGTCATGGCCATCACCGCGGCCTCCTGCCGTGCCCGAAAATCCCGCAAGCGCCGGGCCAGCGCCGCATCTGCACCGGCCAGCATGGCGGCGGCAAACAGACCGGCATTGGCCGCGCCCGCTGTGCCAATGGCAAAGGTCGCCACCGGCACCCCCTTGGGCATCTGCACGATAGACAGCAGGGAATCCATGCCTTGGAGATGCCTGGAGGGCACTGGCACGCCCAGCACCGGCACAATGGTCTTGGCCGCCAGCATGCCAGGCAGGTGCGCTGCGCCGCCAGCGCCAGCGATGAGGCAGCGCAGCCCCCGCTGCACAGCATTAGCCGCATATTCAAAAAGAAGATCGGGCGTGCGATGTGCGGACACGACACGCTGTTCGTAAGGAATGGCCAACGCCTGCAACTGTTCTACTGCGGCGCGCATCACTTCCCAGTCGCTCTCGCTGCCCATTACCACACCCACTACCGGATGTTCCATGCCCGCCCTCCTCTCTAGGCCCTAGCGCCAAACGGGTTATAATGCCTGTCATGGATGAAGCCCTCAAGACCAGTCATCGCCCTATCCGCAGCTTTGTGCTGCGCCAGGGCCGCATTACCGCTGCTCAGATGCGCGCCGTTGCGGAACATTTACCGGCTTGGCGGATAGATGCCCATGCCGTCTGGCGGGATCCTTGGAATGGCCAAAGGCCGCTATTGCTGGAAATCGGTTTTGGAAATGGCGAACATCTTGCCGCCATCGCTGCGCAACGGGCCGGTTGGGGCTGCATCGGGGCGGAGGTACACACACCCGGCGTGGGATCCCTGCTGCTACAACTGCGGGAGGCCGGGACCGACAATGTCCGCATTGTCCATGATGATGTCGTCACCTGGCTACGGGCGCTGCCCGAAGCCCTGCTGCAGTGCATCGTCATCCAGTTTCCTGATCCATGGCCCAAAAAACGACAGCAAAAACGCCGTCTGATCCAGCCGGACTTCGCTGCATTGCTTTGCCGCTTGCTGCAGACCGGTGGCGAACTGCAGTTGGCCACCGACTGGGCGGATTATGCCGGGCAGATGCTCGCGGTGCTCAACGCCACCCCAGGCCTGCAGAATGCCAATCCAGATAATGGCTATGTCTCCCGTCCTGACAGCCGCATATTGACCCGATTTGAGCGGCGCGGGCAAGGACTGGGGCATGCGGTTTATGACCTCTGCTATCGACGCATCCCGTGACTACCAAACACTCGGACTGTGTGCGTTGCCTCATGCGCGGGCGCAGCATTTTTGCCGGGCTGAGCAGGGAAGAAGTTTGCGAACTTGGTATGAACGTCCAGGATATCCATGTCCCGGCGGGAACGGCGCTCTATCACGAGGGCGCCCCTGCGCAACATGCCTATACGCTTCGTCAAGGCGGCATCAAGCTGGTCAAGAACCCGCCCAATGGTCACGCGCAGATCGTTCGCCTGCTCCGCCATGGCGACCTCCTGGGTTTTGAAGGACTGCGCACCGATTGGCATCATCATAGTGCCATTACCCTGACCGGAACTGATCTCTGCCGTCTGGAACTGAAGGCGCTGGATGCGCTTTCCCAGCGACTCCCGGCGGTGCGTGAAGCTATTTTCGCGCGCTGGCAGCAAGCCCTACAGGAAGCCGAGGACCGCATCGTCGAACTAGGCGCGAAAAAGGCCGATGCCCGGCTGGCTACTTTCCTCTGTCAATGGGTCGGCGCCTATCCACAACAACGTGCGGCGCCCTTCCCTCTCACCCGCCAGGACCTGGGGGAATTTCTCGGCCTTTCTACTGAGCACGTCAGCCGTATCATGGCCGACCTGAAACGCCAGGGGCTACTTCACGAACACCAGGGGCAAATCGAGATTCCTGATCCACGAAAGCTGCTTCTGCACACGAGCAGTGACGACACCCGCACCTGATCCTCCGCACCCTGATAGCCAACCAGATTTGTCCACTTTGACAATTGTCAATGCAGGCACATTTGCTGCGTCTTATGGTGGGACCATGCGTATCTCAGAACACCAGTTGGGCTCCAACACCATTGTCGACATGGGGGCAACACAGGTCGTGATCAGCCACAAAGCTACCGTACCCTGTGCAGAAGTGCTCGTGGATGATGATGATTTTTCGTGCTCGGTGAAAAACGTCACTCGGGTCATTAACACGCTCGGCCACACTCAGGGCTCCCCTAACTGGGGAAAGGAGTCGCAACGAGACGAGAACCGCTGCGCTAGCGGAGGACGATTTACAACAGACGGGATCTTTCCTGCCGACGTAATTCAGGTATATTGAGGAGTACTTAGAATGAACAAACAAAATGCCTTGCAAGGGCCGCCGACAGGTTTGAGACGTGGCGGCATGAATCTCGCTGACGAAGAAGCGACGGAACAGCGGATGCTGGCAGGCACCGGGAATACAGACAAAAGGGCACGTCATCAGCACGATCAGGAGGTCTTTCATACCCTGCTTCGTCATCACGACCAGATTCAACGTGAATTGACCCGGCTTTCCAATGGAATCCGTTCGCTGACCTCTTCTACCAACCCGGAGATCGTCCGACTGCTGCACGACCATGTGCCGGCCATGCACCATCGGCTGGAAGAAAACTTTGGATTGCGTTTCTGGGATCCGGCCTTTCCCGAAATTTTCACGCAACGCGAAAAAGTACGGATGGAAGTGACCTTGGTACCCAACGGTGTCCTTGTAGAAGAGACCAGCGAGGATCCCAACGTCGTGACCCTCGTCCAGGCCCATGGCACCGTCGTCAGCCTCTTCGTGCAACGCGGCTTTGCCCAGGCCCAGGAGGTCAGCCCCTTACCAGACAACTATCAGCGTGTACTGGGTGGCTGAGCCGTCTGCCGGAGGCGTAACAAAGTCCGGCCTGCCGGGCGCCCTGTTACGCGGATGCAGTATACTGTGTGGACGGGGCTGATTGCGGCCTCCTTCCAGTTTTTTGACTCTGAGGAATAGCACATGACCCAAGTGACCATTATCGGTGCGGGATTCGGCGGGCTGACAGCCGTCCGCCATCTGCGCCGCCAGATGCCTGATGCGGAAATCACCGTCATTGCACCCAAGGCTGAGTTTATTTACTACCCCAGCTTGATTTGGATTCCCACCGGGTTGCGACAGGGCGGTAGCCTGCGGATTCAGCTGGACAATTTTTTTCGGCGTCGACGGGTACAATTCCATCCGGGCCGCGTCACCGGCCTGCGCGATAGCGGCCGTACGGTCATCACCGACCAGGGCGAAGTGCAGAACGACGCGCTCATCATCGCCAGCGGCGGGCGCAGTATCCGTAAATTACCGGGTATTGAGCACAGTTTCGCCATCTGCGACGGTATCGACGCCGCCGAAAACATCCGGGACCGCCTGGCGCTGATGGACAAGGGCACCATTGCCTTCGGCTTCGCTGGCAATCCCCTGGAGCCGACCGCCGTGCGCGGCGGCCCAGTGTTTGAACTGCTTTTCGGGATCGACACCCATCTGCGACGTATCGGCAAACGTGAACAAATCGAACTGGTGTTTTTTAATCCGATGAAGGAGCCGGGCAACCGCCTGGGTCCCAAGGCAGTTGAGGGATTGCTCGCGGAGATGGAGCGACGTAGCATTCGCACCCATCTCGGTCATAAAATCAGTGGCTTCGCAGCCGACAGAGTGATGACTGAGGGGGGGGATATTCCTGCTGATCTGATTCTGTTCATGCCCGGCATGACTGGCCCCGACTGGGCAGCCGCCAGCGGTCTGCCGCTCTCCGCTGGTGGCTTTTTCCAATCTGATCTGCACTGCGCCGTTCCAAAGCATCCAGGCGTCTTTATCGTCGGCGATGCGGGATCCTACGCGGGCAGCCCGGACTGGCTACCTAAGCAGGGCCATACGGCGGACCTTCAGGCAGAGGCCGCCGTGCATAATCTGCTCCTGCACCTGCACCTGCAAGGGAAAATCGCAGACAAGCCTTTCCGCAGCGAATTGGTCTGCATCGTCGATGCCCTGGACAGGGGTATCATGGTGTATCGCAGCCCGAAACAGGCCAGCGTCTTAGCCAATCCACTCTGGCATGCGGCCAAAGTCGTCTTCGAGTGGCGCTATCTGCTGCATTATCGTTGAACACGTCCCATCCCGGGATCGCGACCGCAAGGTCGGGGCACAGGGGTGATCAACCCGCTCCTCAAATGATGAGGCGCTGTGCGTTCACTGCTCCTCTCCAGGCGAACTGTAATGCCGTCCCTTCCATGCACCGCCCCGGCCACTATAATGACGGCGGGCAGAATCCAGCGTCATGAGCGTATAGAGCAGGGCCGCAACGGGCAGGCTGAACGCCCAGAACGGGTCCAGCCTATAAAGACGCAAGGTGGGCAGATAGGCCGTCAACATCAGCAGGCAAGCGAGCAGCACTGGCAACACCAGCCAGATATTTTCCGTCCAAAGGCCGAACAGCAGCCCCCCTACCGGCCAAGCATAAAGAAAAATCATCCCTAATATCGCCCCGAGCAGGCGCCAGAGGCTGAACCGCAGTTGCACGTAAGCGGAGCGGGCTACCATCCGCCATATTTCGCCAAGCCGCTGATAGTCCCGCAGACTATGGCTCTCGGTTCCCAAACCCAGCCAGATCGCTCCGTGGGGCTTCAGTAGGGCCGCTAACGTGCAGTCATCTATGCGTGCCGCACGCATAGCAGCGAAACCGCCCGCCTTTTCGAGAATCTCCCGACGCAGCAGCATACAGCCCCCGGCAGCGCCAGCCAGCGCCCGGCGCGGGTTATTGACCCAGGGAAAGGGATACAGCATCTGAAAGAAAAAAATGAAAGGCGGAATCAGAAGACGTTCCCAAAAACTATGGCAGGAGAGCATCACCATCAAAGAAACCAGTGACCGGTCTTTGTCCTCTATCTGGGTGACGAGGCGTTGCAAAACACCCGGCTCGTGAACAATATCTCCGTCGGTGAACCAGAGCAGTGGCACCAGACCCGCCGCAGCCACCCCCTGGGCCATGGCCCAGACTTTGCCCGCCCAGTTTTCCGGCAATGGCGCACCGCTCAGCACCTCTAGACGGGAAGCAGCATCCACTCGATGTGCCGCTTCTCGCGCACACTCTGCGGTGCCGTCGCTGCTCTGGTCGTCCACCACGATGACGCGCAGCACACCGGGGTAATCCTGCCTAAAAAGAGCCGTTACGCAATCACCAATCCCCTCTGCTTCATTGCGCGCAGGCACCACGGCAGTCACTTCCGGCCAGGTTCGCTGCGCGCCATATGCTCCGAGGGAAAGACGCTGATCTGCCCGCCAAAAGCCCCCCCGCCCAAAGACCAGTATCAGCCAGGCCAACAAGGCTAACCATGCGGCCGGCAGAGTCCACCAGCCACTCAAGACTGAATGCGCCACTGTCCTTCGGTAGATGTACTGGAACCGGGGTCTTCCAGGCCACGCCGCATGCAGGCCTGCTTGATGGCAAGGCGCAGATCATTCTGCGAATCGGCCCCACGCAGGGCATCCTCATATTCCACCAACCCATCCATAAACAGGTGCAGCAGGCTCTGATCAAAAGTCTGCATACCGACATCATTCGTCCGTGCCATGGCGTCTTTCAGCAAGCCCACTTCACCCTTGTGGATCAAATCGGCAATGGCCGGGGTATTGATCAGCACCTCCATCGCGGCCACTCGCCCGCCCTGCCCCTTGATCGGCAACAGGCGTTGTGACACCACCGCGCGCAAATTGAGCGAAAGATCCATCAACAACTGCTTTTTGCGATCTTCCGGGAAGAAGTTGATGATACGTTCAATGGCTTGATTCGCATTGTTCGCATGTAAGGTCGACATACACAAATGCCCGGTTTCTGCATACGCCATGGCGTGATCCATGGTATCCCGACTGCGCACTTCGCCGATCAGAATAACGTCTGGTGCCTCACGCAAAGCATTCTCCAGCGCCCGCTCGTAATTCAGGGTATCTATACCCACTTCGCGCTGATTGACGATAGACATCGCATTCTTATGAAGAAATTCGATGGGATCCTCAATCGTGAGGATGTGGCCCGCCGCATTCTGATTGCGATACTGAATCATCGACGCCAGAGAAGTACTTTTACCGGAACCGGTAGCCCCAACAAAGAGCACAAGCCCCCGGGAAGTCATGGCCAAGTCTTTCAGTATGGGCGGTAGCCTGAGCTGTTCCAGGCTAGGAATTTGCGTCTTAATGGCACGCAAGACAAAGCTCAGTTCACCGCGCTGGAAAAAGCCATTGACCCGGAAACGCCCAATCCCAGGCGCGGAAATGGCCATGTTAATTTCTTTTTCCTGCTGGAATTCCTGCAATTGCTCCGTGCCCAGAATTTCTTTCGCCAGATTCAGCACCTGACCCGGCTTCAGCATCTCTGCCCCCAATGAAACCGTCCGCCCGTCAATTTTCATGACCGGCGGCGAACCTACGGTGAGGTAAAGGTCCGAACCGTTTTTTTCCACCATCAAGACCAGCAGATCATCTAGTACCGACATAAATTGTCCTCAGGCCACATTCATAAAGCTGTCTTTGTTCTGTACCCGGCGCAGGGCATCTTCGCGGGTCACTTTGTGGGCACGTACCAGATCGGCAAGACACTGGTCGAGGGTTTGCATGCCCTGATTCTGTCCGGTCTGGATCACCGAGTACATCTGCGCCACCTTATTTTCGCGGATGAGGTTACGGATAGCCGGAGTGGCAATCATAATTTCATGCGCGGGTACTCGGCCTTTGCCATCGGCCGTTTTGAGCAAGGTCTGAGAAATAACTGCGCGCAAGGATTCTGACAACATCGCGCGAACCATATCCTTTTCCCCCCCAGGGAATGAATCGACAATACGGTCAATGGTTTTCGGCGCAGAACTCGTATGCAGCGTCGCAAACACGATATGGCCCGTTTCCGCTGCGGTCAGCGCCAGACGCATGGTCTCTAAGTCACGTAGTTCGCCCACCAGAATGATATCGGGATCCTCACGTAGAGCCGAGCGCAGGGCATTTTCAAAGGAGTGGGTGTTGGCGCCTACCTCGCGCTGGTTGATGAGACACTTCTTGGGGGTATGCAAAAATTCAATGGGATCTTCAATGGTAATAATATGGTCAGCGCGATTCGCATTGATATGATCCACCATCGCCGCCAACGTCGTTGATTTACCTGATCCCGTCGGCCCGGTGACCAGCACCAGTCCGCGCGGTACGTTGATGATCTCTGTAAAAGACTTAGGTGCATTGAGATCTTCCAGACTCAGCACCTTGGCGGGAATCGTCCGGAACGCCGCCGCAGGTCCACGGTCCTGGTTGAAGGCGTTCACCCGAAAACGCGCCACGCCAGGTAACTCATACGCAAAGTCGATTTCCAGCCTTTCCTCATACCCCTTCCGCTGAGAATCATTCATGATGTCGTAGATCATGCCATGTACGGCCTTTCTGTCCTGCGCCTCCACATTGAGAGGGCGAATATCGCCGTTGATCCGCAGCATAGGCGACAAACCCGCCGAAATGTGCGTGTCCGAAGCATTGTTCTTCACCGCGAAGGCGAGCAGTTCTGAAATGTCCATCATGTAGCTCCCAGAATAAACGGCCCGTGATTTTGGACCAAAGGCTATTGAGCGTTACTATAGTCGACCTTGACCATTTCGCCCACGTCTGCCGGAGACCGATGCCCCTCGCCGAACGCTTAGCCCATGTGCAATGGGAAATTGCCGACCGTCCGCCACAATGCCTGCTCGCCGCCAGCAAGCGTGTCGCGCCAGAGACTCTGCGTCGCGCTTATGCACTCGGCCTCCGTCACTTCGGCGAAAACTATCTGCAAGAAGCCCTGGACAAGCAGATGGCGCTAAGAGATCTGGATGGCATCGTCTGGCACTTCATCGGTCGCATCCAGCGCAACAAGACTGCAGCATTAGCCCGGCATTTTGACTGGGTGGAAAGTGTAGACCGTCCACTCATCGCTGAACGACTCAATAACGCACGCGCGGGCATGCTGGCCCCGTTAAACGTGCTTATTGAAGTGGCCATCAGTGGAGAAAACAGCAAAGGAGGTTGCATGCCGGAAGAAGTCCCGGAATTGGCCCTCGCTATTTCCCGATTATCTTGTTTGCGGCTACGCGGCCTGATGGCCCTGGTCCACCCGCAACCGGAACAGGCAGACGCCGACTTCCGGCGGATGGCAGAACTTTTCCTCGCGCTACAGCAGACCCCAATCCATGCCGATCTAGATACCCTCTCCATGGGCACTTCGGCGGATTACCTCCAAGCCCTGCAACACGGCGCCACCGAGATCCGTCTTGGTACCATCCTCTTCGGAGCACGTACCCAGGAGTCCTTATGATACCTCAGAATATCGTCTTCATCGGTGCCGGCAATATGGCACGCGCCCTCATCGCCGGTCTACGGCATCGGGGCGTTGCGGGTAAGCAGATCCAGGTTCATGCCCCCAGCGGCGCGCGCCGTGATGCGCTTGCGGAAGAGTTCGGAATCCGCAGCCTGCCGGCCGAGGCGCAGCATTTGCCGACCAACAGCGTGGTCATCTATGCCGCCAAGCCGAAGCAAATCTCGTCGGTGCTTGCGCTATGGCGCCAAGCCTTTGCCGACGCCGGGGTGCTCTTTCTCTCTGTCGCCGCTGGTATCGGCAGTACGCGCATCGCCACCGAACTGAATGCCGGGAGCGCCATCGTGCGAGGCATGCCCAACACCCCGGCGCAGGTCGGCGCCGGAGCGACCGCTCTTTATGCCCGCGATTCGGTGAACGCTGCACAACGCCAGACTGCCGAAGCTATCATGTCCGCGGTGGGGCAGACTTACTGGCTGAGTGACGAGTCGCTGATGGATGCCGTTACCGCACTCTCTGGAAGCGGCCCCGCCTACGTCCTGCTTTTTTTGGAGGCACTCGAAGATGCAGCCGTGCTGCAGGGCCTGGACCGGCCCATTGCCCGCGCGCTCGCTTTACAAACCGTGCTTGGTACCGCGCAAATGGCCGCTGCCAGCGTGCTCAGCCCAACTGAGTTACGCCATCAGGTCACCAGTCCGGGCGGCACCACGGCAGCAGGTTTGGCCGCATGGGAGGAACATCTGCGGCCACTGGCGCAACGAGCCCTGGCAGCCGCGGCCGAGCGCAGTCGCGCTCTGGGCAGCCCCAAAAAGGATATACCATGACCGAACTAAGCATTATGGCAGCCCGTCTTACCAGCCTTGTCCTGACCCTGCTGTTCTGGGCTATTCTCATTCGCGCCATACTGTCCTGGGTACAACCCGATCCGCGCAACCCCATCGTCCAGTTCCTCGAACGGGTGACCGGCCCCATTCTTTATCCGCTACAGCGGATCATCCCGCCGCTGGGTGGCATTGATCTCAGCCCATTAGTAGCCATGCTGCTCATCGAGTTGATCAAAGGCCTGCTGGTCAACGCCATCCTCAAATTGGGCGGCTAACCCATTTAAGGCAGACTACGACTATGACACCCACAGAAACGCCGCCCCGGTACCTGCGCGTACAGGGTGACGACCTGTATTTACGCGTCCATGTACAGCCGGGTGCCAAGGCCGATACCATCAGCGGATGCCACGGCGATGCCCTCAAAATCCGTCTGCGCGCCCGACCCGTAGACGGCGCTGCTAATACTGCCCTTTCGGCTTTGCTCTGTGCTACCCTGCGCCTTAAAAGGCGGCAAATTACTTTAGTGCAGGGGGAGAGCGCTCGAGACAAAGTGCTTAGGATTAGCGCGGCGCCCATACTCGTTCAGACCCAACTCAGAAAATACGCCGAATCCTCCCACCCACCTGCTCTCAACAGGGAAGACTGATGAATACCACCACACCAACCCAGACCCTTGACGCCATCCTCGAAATCTATGCCCGTCCCTTCAACGATCTGATTTTTGAGGCGCAAAGGGTGCATCGGCTACACTTTGATCCAAACGCTATCCAGTGCTCCACGCTCCTCTCCATCAAAACCGGTGGTTGCTCTGAGGATTGCGGCTACTGTTCACAAAGCGTCCATCACCGGACGGCGCTCAAGGCAGAGGCCCTCATGGACATTGAGCAGGTTCGTGCGGCCGCACAGGAGGCCAAAGCCAACGGCGCCCAACGCCTGTGCATGGGGGCTGCCTGGCGCTCCCCCCACGACAAGGATATCGAAAAAGTCGCCGCCATGATTAGCGTGGTCAAAGAATATGGTCTGGAAAGCTGCGCGACGCTCGGCATGCTTAAACCGGGACAGGCGGAGCGCTTACAGAATGCCGGCCTCGACTACTATAACCACAACCTCGACACCTCACCGGAATTTTATGGCGAAGTCATCCACACCCGCAGTTACCAGGACCGCCTCGATACGCTGGAGGCAGTGCGTGACGCTGGTATTAAGATTTGTAGCGGTGGCATCCTCGGCATGGGTGAATCCCGTCGTGACCGGGCGCGCATGCTGCAAGTGCTGGCGCAACTGCCACAAGCCCCGGAGAGCATTCCCATCAACGCCCTGGTTCCTATCCCTGGCACCCCGCTGGAGACCGCAGAGCCCATCGATGGATTCGAATTTGTACGCACTATTGCCGTCACCCGCATACTCTTTCCTAGCGCCTATGTGCGACTGTCTGCCGGACGCGAGGCCATGCGTGATGAATTGCAGGCGCTCGCCTTCCTGGCCGGTGCCAACAGTATTTTTCTGGGGGATCGTCTGCTGACCACAGGGAATGCCAGCACGGGACACGATCAGGCTTTGTTCAAGCGCTTGGGATTGCATCCCAGTGGGAGCTGTTTTCATGCTTAAACGTGACCGGCCCCGGCAAATCTACGCCTGAGCTCAATGGATAGCATATCTTCGACAGAGACCGATAAAACTCCACCCATAGAACAGACCCTGGCCGATTTGCATACCAGTTCAGCCGGTATGACGGGTAGTGAAGCGCAGCAACGCCTGCAGCAATATGGTGCTAATGCCTTGCAGGAAAAGATAGTCAGTCTCCTCATGCATTTTCTGCATTACTTTTGCGGACCCATAGCCTGGATGGATGCACTGCGCGCCGCTGTCCTGGCCCTCTGTGGGTAAACGTACCGACGCCCAAGTGACGGATTCGTCTGGTCAGATTTGGATCATGACCAAGGGTGCGCCGCAAGTGATCCTTGGGCTTTGCCATTTGCCATTTGCCATTTGCCATTTGCCATTTGCCAACGACTGTACTTCAAGACACGTAGGCCCACATTCAGGCCCTAGCGCAGAAGGGGTATCGTACCCTCGGTGCCGCGCGCATGCCTGCTTCAGGCGATTGGCAGTTATAGATTAATCCATAATATCCAGAAAAACAGACAAGGTACGTGAACGTCTTGCCGAATTTGGAATCGCCATATAACTCTGCCATATCAGCTGCGAGGATATGATAGGCTGAGAAATCAGGTCCCAATCTGGTCTCTGCTCAAACACGGTGCGCGTCATAAAACCTATCCCCAAACCGGCCTTCACCATAGCGCCAACGGACTCCACATCGGCTACTTCAATGAAGTGCGCAGGCAAGATATTCTTTTTTCTGAATGCCTTCTCCAGTATCCTCCGGACTCCGGAAGAAGGCTCACGCCAAACGACGGGAAAAGGTTGCACATCTTTCAGGCTCAGCGCCGATGCCGATGCCAGCGGATGCGTTTTGGGCATGACCGCGATGATTTCGCCTGTCAGCCACGGTTGTATTTCATAACTGTCCGGAAGATGGGGTATATCCATCTCTCCTTCAAAAAAGAAAACGTCCAGCTCGGAAAGGTTGATATGTTCCCAATAGGCCACCCCACTTTTTATGAAGAGATTAACCCCTGGATTTTGCTTCTGAAAGATTTGCAAATATTGTGGTAGTAAATAATTGGCGATAAGGCTGGTAGAAGCGATACGGAGTTCTCCTGATTGCAGGGATTTTTGGCGCATCAGTAAATTCTCGATGTCCTGCAATTTCGCGCGTAATTGCCGGATGTCGGGAATAAGTGCCTGACCTGCCGGAGTCAACTGAATACCTCCACCCTCACGGACATATAAAGGCTCACCGATTTCCCGTGTCAGTTTATGTAGCCGTTCCGAGATGGCTGGCTGTCCCCGCCCCAGGCGTAGCGCGGCTTCGCTGACGCTGCCAGTTTCTGCAACCGCGAGGAGGGTGAGCAACTGCTCGGCATCTATCGTCATCGGGATCTCCGATATTTATTTCAAATAAATCGATTTGATTTGGCGGAAAGTATAGCGTACTTTTTAGAACGTGAATTCCCAGAGTGCGCCGATGGCCAACGATCCTTCCCTACCCGCCAACATGGATACCCTCGTTATGGAGCGCAACGTCAAGGGATGGGCGGGGTTGTTTCGGATGAATCCAGCCTTTCATCTGATTCTGGCGTTCTTTGTGGGTATTGTCGCGGGCCTGGGTGCGGTCGTTTTCCGGCGCCTCATCGGTCTGATGCATAACGCCTTCTTTTTCGGTCAGATTTCCTCACGTTTTGATGATTTGCAGCATTCCGCAGCCAGCGTCTGGGGCTTAGGCATCGTGCTAGTTCCCATTCTCGGCGGGCTCGTGGTGGTCTGGCTTGTCAGAACTTTCGCGCCGGAAGCCAAAGGGCACGGCGTACCTGAAGTGATGGATGCCATTTATTACGGGCGCGGCATTATTCGGCCCGTGGTGGTTCTGGTGAAGGCGCTCGCATCATCTATCAGTATCGGCAGCGGCGGATCGGTAGGACGGGAGGGGCCGATTATTCAGATCGGAGCCGCCTTCGGCTCCAGTCTGGCCCAGTGGTTGCGGTTGCAAGAATGGCAGAGACTGGGACTGATTGCAGCGGGAGCGGGCGCCGGTATTGCTGCGACCTTCAACACACCAGTGGGCGGCATATTGTTTGCGATCGAGCTCATGCTGGTGGAAGTCAGCGCGCGGACCCTTGTTCCGGTCATGATCGCCACCGGTACCGCCGCCTTCGTATCACGCCTATTTCTGGGTAATTATCCATCGTTTATCATCTCTCAACGCATTATCGACCAGACCCTGCACCAAAGCGCCGGTGCCTACGCCGCCTATGTTCTGCTCGGTCTTTTGACGGGCGGAGCCGGCCTGCTGTTCACAAGCAGTCTGTATTGGACCGAGGCTCGCTTCGAGCGCTGGATCAAAAATCCCTACGCACGACATGCTGCGGGCATGCTCGGCGTGGGCGTGGTCATTTACTTCATGATCACCTTTACTGGTCATTACTACGTAGAAGGGGTGGGCTATGCGACGGTTCAGGATGTCCTCGACGGCGTCATTACGCACCCTGGTTTTCTCCTGCTCCTGCTTTTACTGAAGATCCTGACCTTTTCCGTTACGCTGGGTTCCGGAGGGTCGGGCGGTGTGTTCTCTCCCGCGCTGTATGTCGGAGCAGTGCTCGGCGGGCTATATGCCGTCATCGCCAATCATTTGCTGCCGGGAATCGGGGTCAGCATGGCCATCGCGGCCGCCTTGGGGATGGCCGGGATGGTCGCTGCATCTACCGGCGCCGCCGTTACCGGTGCCGTGATGATTTTTGAAATGACCAGCGACTATCATATTATTATTCCCTTGATTATCGTCGCATCACTGGCCTTTGGGGTCCGTCGACTGATGACAAGGGAGACGATTTACACGCGCAAACTGATCCGCCGTGGTCATTTTATCCCTGAGGCACGGCACAGCAACCTCTACCTGATGCGTCCGGCTGGAGAGTTCATTGAAACCCCGCTGATCCGGGTGAAGGGTAGCCGGACGCTGGCCGATATCGCGGTGCTGCTCCATCGCGGCCGTGAAATACCGCACATCCTGGTCGTCGAAGGGACGCAACCCCGTGCGGTACTGACCGCCCCGCGCGTATGTGAGTTGCTGCGACACCGACAAACCTCGACCGCCATAGAAAATTTCGCCAGCGCGGATTGGTTTAGTGTTCCTGTGGATTACCAAATACATGACTTGGTCGCCCGATTCCGTGCCACCCATCAGGAATGCGCGCTACTCTGCCGGATCGACCCCCCGGAACATCACGAAGATGTTATAGCTATTGTGACGATTGCGGATGTGCTGGCCTATACCTCCCTGCCCATGCGCTTGCTACGCCCTCACCCGGCGCAATGACAGGGGTACTCTGATGGAACTTTCCGCATGGTCTCATCGCAGTTTGGAGCCGCATCACGAAGGTCCGGGTTTGATTCTGCTGGGTGCCGGAGTGGGTTTATTGACCGGGTTGGGTGCCGTACTTTTCCATTATCTGATTGCCGGCATTCATAATGCAGCGATTTTAGGCGCTTTGGGTATTGCGCAAAACGCACGGGAACATACTCCCGTATCCCCGTGGGGCGCATGGATTATTCTTGTGCCGGTGATCGGCGCCCTGCTGGTAACCGTGCTGGTGCGCAACTTTGCACCGGAGGCGCAGGGTGCCGGAGTCAGCCAGGTACTACGTGCGGTGCATGCCGACCGGGGCCATATGCGGCCGGTGATTGCGATCATGCGACCGATGGCGACAGCCATCACCATTGGCACGGGTGGCTCTGCTGGCCGCGAGGGTCCAGCCATGCAGTTCGGTGCCGCTATCGGTGCCCTGGTAGGGCATCTTTTTCGAGTGCCGGATCACCGACGCATCCATTTGTTGGGTTGTGGCGTTGGTGCCGGTATCGCCGCCGTCTTCAATGCGCCTCTGGGTGGGTGGTTTCTAGCCATGGAAGTGATCGTGCCCGACTGGCGGCCCTGGACCGTCCTGTCCACACTCGTGGCAACGGCCTCTGCCAGTTGGGTGACGCAGAAGGTTTTCGGGAGCGCCCACCTCTTCGCGCATGCCAGCATCACCCATTGGAATGGCAGCTTCATGTTACCGACCGTTGCCGTGCTGGGCAGTTTCATGGCGCCGATAAGCATCGGTTTTATCCGGCTGATGGATGGTGTTGACGCCTATAGTCGGCAACTACTGCAAAATCCTTACACAAGACACATGTCCGGCATGCTGCTGGTCGGTATGCTGATTTATCTGACTGATCGTCTGACGGGCCATTACTATTTGATCGGCGGCAGCTATGCGGGGATATCCGACGTACTGATCCAGCAGATTCGCTGGCCACTACTCCTACTGATTCTGCTGGTCCTGAAGGCGGTGGCTACCAGTTTGACCATTGGTACCGGTGGTTCCGGGGGAATTTTCTCGCCTTCCCTATTTATGGGGGCTGCACTTGGCAGTTGTTTGGGAATGCTCCTGGAACCCATTATCGGTGCCCCGCATCTGGCGTCCCTGTTCGCGCTGTGTGGAATGGCCGGTATGGTGGCGGCCACCACGGGTGCGTTGCTCAGTGCGCCGGTGATGGTAGTGGAATTGACCGGAAACTACCATATTCTGTTGCCGACCATGGTGACTGCCCTGACCGCTTTCGCCGTACGTCGTGTGTTTTTGCAGGACAGCATCTATACCTTACCATTGCACCGCGAAGGGCTACCCGTGCCTGAAAACCATTATATCGTCGAAGAGAAAATGGATGACAAATGATCTGCACTTTCCATACACCCCAACCCCATTTTTTGAAATGAGGTAGCCGTTTGAGATGATGGGGGAGAGCCAACAAGATCATATCTTGTCCATAGACTGCAATGGCGCCTAAATGATAAGGTAACTAACAATGACATACCGCTACACTGACTATATCTTTTTGTTTTATATATTTTTTTACATTGGTACTCTGGTGCAATATCTAGTGGGTCTCCATATCCGCACAAAAGTGCGGCATGGTTTTCAAGAACAAAAAATACTGAAGCGCTTCATGCTCAACTGAGTTGGTGCGCCAGGCACAACCTCGATATATCCTTACATTCTTGCGCCATAGCGAAAGAGGCCTACGTAAAAATAGGCGGGCAGTGAAATGAGATGACAATAAGGTTTTTCAAGCCTGATTCATAAGTAATCAATAATTCATTAACGATGGCCTCAATAACCCTACAAAAGGATAAGTATGACGACCCCAAAAAACGCTTTGGACGGACGTGAACGTCGATCCATTATTGCCTTGGCCGGAATATTTGGTTTACGCCTGCTCGGCTTGTTTCTGGTATTACCGGTGTTTTCCGTGTATGCGCATGGATTGCATGGGGCAATGCGCCATCCGGTGCTCATTGGCGTTGCTCTGGGTGCTTACGGTCTGACTCAGGCCATTTTTCAAATCCCCTTCGGCAGACTGTCCGATAAGTGGGGCAGAAAACCCGTCATTGCGGCAGGACTCCTCATTTTTGCCATTGGCAGCGTTATCGCCGCACAGGCCACCGACATCGAGTGGTTGCTGGTAGGGCGAATCATACAAGGTGCAGGTGCCGTAGCCGCCGCCATCATCGCGCTCACCGCGGATCTGGTGCGTGAAGAACGCTGGACCAAGGCTATGGCCACTATTGGCATTACCATTGGCATCAGCTTTAGCGTGTCGCTGGTGTTATCCGCGCCGTTAGCCCAATGGATTGGGGTGCAAGGGATCTTTTGGTTGACAGCGGCGCTCTCCATCCTCGCCATCGGCGTGCTCTACAAGGTGATTCCGGCTGTTCCAGCACGCTTCCATCGCGACGCCGAAATGAATCCTGCGGCGCTGAAGGACGTACTGAGGAATCCCAATCTGCTCCGTTTGGACTTTGGTATATTTTCACTCCACACTGGTCTGACAGCGCTCTTCGTAGTGCTGCCCTTGGTACTTATTGATCCGCAGCATCCTCTCCTCTCTGAGGCGGATCAGTGGATGCTGTATCTTCCGGTCATGCTGCTGTCTTTCGTGGCCATGATCCCTTTTATCATTGTCGGTGAGGCGAAGCATCGTCTCCGTGAGGTCTTTGTGCTGGCGATTGCAATTTTGCTGGCCGCCGTCATCTGGATGGCGCTCTCCAATCACAGCATCTGGTCTATTGCCATCGCGCTCTTTCTGTTTTTTGTGGGTTTCAATGTGCTGGAGGCAAGCTTACCTTCTCTGGTGGCCAAGTTCTGCCATCCGGGCGCCAAGGGAACGGCCACTGGCGTATATACCACGGCGGAGTTTTTAGGGGCATTCAGCGGCGGTTTGTTGGGAGGATTACTTTATCTGCCCGGTCAACACAACTACAGTGATGTCTTTTGGGCCGTGGCAGCCATCTATTTGATCTGGTTGATAGTGGCACTCACGATGCAGCAGCCACGTTACGTCGCTACCAGGATATTTCCACTCCCTGCCGATAGTCAAGACAACACCCAACTCACCCGGCAACTTCTGCAGTTGCCTGGAGTAGTGGAAGTGGCGGTTTTTCCAGATGAGGGCGCGGTGTATTGCAAAGTAGAGAGCAAAACATACGATGATGAGCGGGTGCGGTCGGTTATAGGATAGACCGGTCAAACCCACCAGCCCCGCGTCGGCGGGGAAAAGTGCCCATAAAAACTCATCTACCGCCAGTATGTCGCTGCTCTGATCAGGAGTGATCACCAAAAGACAGGGGAATGGAGTAGTTCAGCATGACTTCGTCTTCACCAGGGTCCTCCTGGGCGATATAGGCGTTGGAAATGTGGGCGATCTTGAGCCCCAGTCGCGATTGATCCGCAAACTGATAGGCCAGGCTCAATTCCAAGCGGAACTGGAAGGTGCCATCCAGATATTTGCCCCGCCCCTGATTATATCCGCCCATGCCGAGCACCGGCGTCAGCACCCAGTGGTCCCAGGCAATATCCGAGTACAGGCCAGTGTAACCCATGAAACCGCCATTGGTATTAGCGACGACACCCCACAATGCACCAACACCAAACAACTTGGAGGCGGACTGATATTCCAGATCAATTTCTGGAAGCGTCGCGTTACCCCGATGTCCGGGACCGGGCTCAACGCCCGCCGCATTAAAGGCACCAATACCAGCGTTGAAATAAGCTGGCCCGCCCTGAATCACATGCAACCCCGCACCCTCTGCCCAGGCTGGCCCGGCCGCCAACAAACTCAACGCCGTCACGCCCAGAATCCCCGCCAGGATTCCATTACCATCCTTCATGACTACTCCTTGTAGATTTGCGTCGGTTACCTTGCCGACAGAAATCGTTTGCGTTATGGTATCAACCGAACGGTCAGTATGCGTTCACTCGGCAAGCGTGTCAAAAATATCTGACAGACCTAACCCACACAGACATTACCCGCAAGACCTATTTTAAGTGGGGTCTTCGCCTGAGTCGAGCTTCAGGAACAGGCCGGGAGTCACCCGGCTGCTTAGATTGCAACAAGGGACATATATGCGCTGGCTCAAACGCCTTTTGGTTCTGATCATCGTCGTCGTGGTTGCCTTTGGTGCCTACGTCTACTTCCAGATTGCTGATTACTACCCCAACACGGACGATGCTTATGTACATGCCCATGTCGTGAACATTGCACCGCGTGTTACAGGACATATCGATGCTATCTATGTACATGACAATCAGGTCGTGCAGGCTGGACAGCCTTTGGTCAAAGTGGATCCGCGGGCCTATCTCTACGACGTGCAGAAGGCCAAGGCTGAACTGATGCAGGCGGAACGGCAGACTGCTGCCATTCGGGCCAACATTGCCGGAGCGCAGGCCAACATCAGCGCCGACCAGGTCAACTACCAGAATGCCCGGCACAATGCCCAACGCGCAGCGGCATTGGCAGCGCAGAAATACCTCTCTGCGCAACAGGCGGATAACAAAATGACCGCGGCGAAAAGTGCCGGGGCGCGCCTGGATGCCGATCAGGCTGCTTTGGCGGAGACGCAGGCGCAGCAAGTCCTCAACGGCGCCCGTATTGCCGCCGCGCAAGCGGCCCTACGTACGGCCGAACTCTATCTGTCTGAAACCACGCTCTACGCGCCCATCACCGGGGTCGTCAGCAAAGTGGATAATATCCATGTGGGCGACGTGGTCACTGTGAATCAAGATATTTTCCCCCTGATTGGCAACGCGGAATACTGGGTTGAGGCCAACTACAAAGAAACCGATCTCGACCGCGTGCACCCGGGGCAGAGTGCGGACGTCATCATTGACATGTACCCCAATCATCGCTTCAAAGGAAAGGTAGTGAGCCTGAGTGGTGGTGCTGGCAACGCCTTCTCGCTGCTACCACCGGAAAATGCTACGGGTAACTGGGTCAAGGTGACGCAGCGGGTACCGGTGCGTGTTCTCATCACCAACCCGGACCCCAAGTTCCCTCTACGGATCGGTACCAGTGCGTCGGTTACGGTGGATACGGGTGGCGCGCCGGGTTGGGTCAAGTTGCTGCGGCCTATCCTCTGAGGAGAGATTGCGCCACCCCGGCGCGTTGGAGAGAGGCGCTAATGGCGACGCTGTGACCAACATAAACACGCGGGGTTCGACCCGGATTTTTCCGCGCTGGAGTGCTAGTAGCTGCGGCGCGGATGCATCCTCACTTCGTATCAGAGATCAACGTACCCACGCCAGCGTCGGTAAAAATTTCCAGCAATAACGCATGAGGTACCCGACCATCAATGATATGCGCGGCATGCACCCCGGCCGCCACCGCATCCTGGCAGCACTGAATCTTGGGTAACATGCCGCCATAAATACGGCCATCGGCGATCATCCGACCTACCTCGGCGGCTTCCAGACGCGTGCGCAACTGCCCATCCTGATCCAGCACGCCAGCGACATTGGTCATCAGAATCAGCTTCTCGGCATTCAACGTCGCAGCGAGAGCGCCAGCCACCAGATCGGCATTGATATTGTAGGATTCGCCCAGGGAGCCCACCCCGATCGGGGCCACCACCGGAATGAAGTCGCCCTGATCCAGCAGGCGGATAATATCTGGATCCACCTGAGCGACCTCGCCCACCAGACCGAGGTCAACGCCATCCCGACGCAAAGGACGGGCGCGCAGCAATCCACCATCCTTTCCCGTCAGCCCCACCGCGCGGCCGCCCGCCCGGTTGATGGCTTGCACAATCTCCTTATTGACGCGCCCGCCGAGGACCATTTCCACCACTTCCATGGTCGCCGTATCGGTCACTCGCATGCCATCCACAAAATGGGTCCGCACCCCGAGTCGCTCCAGCATGGCACCGATCTGCGGTCCGCCGCCATGCACCACCACCGGATTCATGCCTACCTGTTTCATCAGGGTCACATCGTAGGCAAACTGCTCCTGAAGACGGGCTTCGGTCATGGCATTGCCACCATATTTGATAACGATGGTACGACCATGGAAACGCTGCATGTAAGGTAATGCCTCTACCAATATATGCGCCTGCAGGTGGGGATCATTGTGCATAGAGCTCATCACGTACTCGCCGTATCTATCGAAGACTCAGGAATCAGCCCGCGCAAGAGAATCTCCACAATTCCGGCGTCATAACCTGCGGGATCGTCGGCAAAGGTAATGGGCGGATAATGGCGCAAGATATCCCGGGACTGGAAAAAGAAAACATTTGCGCCCAACAACAAGGTTGCCACCAGTGCCGGGTCAAAATCTACCCGCAATTCACCCCGGGATTGACCGGCTTCGAGCACTGCGACCAGCGCCGAAAATACATCAGCAAAGCCCTGTTCGGCGAACTCCTGCGCTCTCGGCGCACCCTTTTCAAGAATTTCCCGCCATACCAGACGCACTAGTTCCGGTCGGTCCAACAGCGCCTGGAGATGGCAGCGCGCAAAATGCCGGAGCACATCCACCACGGCTCCGTGGGCGTTGACCGCATCATTGAGCAATGTCCGCAAACTCTGGCTGGCCGCACGCAATACCGCAAGATAGAGCGCATCTTTGTTGGGAAAATAATGATAAATATTGGCTTTGCTGATACCCGCCTGCAAAGCGATGGCATTCATGGAGACAGCATCAAATGCCTTATCGGAGAAGAGCCTTTCAGCGGCCGCCAAAATCCGCTGTCGTCCCTCACTTTCGATTGCCAGTGACAAATCTTCCATGAAACCTCCTTCCAATCTACATATAGGGGTCGCCCTTGCACGGCGCCCGACCAATCGGTCAATATGCGGCCAGTGTAGCACCACCCATGGCGATTGTCCCTCTGCGGACAGCGGTGGATAGTTGTCCACCATTCGCTCGCAATTTGCTATTCTACGTGCCAACGATTTTGGCAAAGGGAGCACGCATGTTTACCCATACACCCAGCCAGGGAGATTTGTCTTTTTCGTTGTTGCTGCGAGCGCTTCGCGGCATCACCTTATGGCAGCCTATATTGGTGTACGTCATCGCCGTTTTCCTAGGCATGACCGGCCTGGAACTCTTCGCGCAATGGCCTGGGGGATGGTCAGGCGCCACCATTGGGGTGCTCATTCTGATGACCAGTTTTGGTGTCGGCTATCTGGGCGCTGGCGGTGTTCTGCTGCACGAGGCGCGCGGCGACCCATTGCCAGGCGTGGCTAAAAGTCTCCGCTTTGGCATACGGGTGCTGCCGCGTCTGCTGGGGCTGTTGGTTATTGAAAGTCTCTTGCTTTTAGGCATTTTTGTCATAGAAGTACTGGGATTTCTCGCGTGCAAGATACCGGGGGTTGGCGCGATGCTCTTTGTCCCGCTCTTCCCTGCCATCATGTTGGTAAACGCCGTTGTTTTTATCCTCGCCATTATCGTCTTCAATCTCTCCGGCCCCGCGTTGTGGCACGGCGAAAGCGTAGGTAACTCACTTCGTCATACCATCTCCATCGCTCGCAACAAACCAGGCTCTATTCTGTTGATGATGTTACTGCTCGCCGCATTGGCAACCGGCATGGGGATTATTATTGCGGTGATTCTCTACACCGGATACAGCATGGCACTAACGGCCGCGACCCCCGTGCTGGCCGAAGAAATCAGCCGCAGTGCCGACATGTTCTGGCAAACGCTGGGGGCACTGTCTGGCGATAGACTCATCAACGGCGAAATACTCGCGCAACCGGTGGCAACAAGCACCTCTTTATATAACGCAGGACTCAGCATGGGGGTTGGCCTGGCCAGTGCGCTGGTATTTATTCTTCCCAATGTGGTGTTCCTGCTGGGTATGGCACATATCTATATTGAGGCTCTTGAACTGGTAGCACCTGAGGATGTCTAATTTCACCATGAAAAAATGGATACACCAATTGGAAATTGAGAAAAACCGCTGCCAGAGTTGTGGTATGCCACTACAGTTTGACCCCCACGGAGGGGGGACGGAGGTCGACGGCAATCGTAGCGCCCGTTACTGTAGCTATTGCTATGCGGCGGGTCAGTTCAAGGAACCAGAGCTGACGCTGGACGCCATGCAGCACCGCGTCCGCCAGTTGATGCGCAACCGCAATGCACCATGGTATATCCGCGCTTACATGGCGCACCGCATACCAACGCTGGCGCGCTGGCGGGGATGCAAAAAGCGTTAGTGGAATGCCTTATTACAAAAAGCCCCCGCATGCTCATCGCTTCGGGGGCCTCCGTACGTAAAAAACCGCTCAGGTTGGGGGGATTAAATCGCGGAACGGGGACGTCGGCCGCGACGGGGTTTCAGTTCCTGCATGAGCGTGCTTCCACGGTTATCCAACTCACCCAACAGATGGCTGTTATCACCCACGCGGTCACGAACTTCAGCGACAGCCGCAAGAATCTGCGCAGGCTCCCAATCAGGCACCAGACGAGAAATGCGGTCCATCAATGACCGTCGTTGAGCCTCACGCTCACGACGTGCGCGCGGGCTTTCCTGCAAACTCCGCTTTTGCTGTTCGAATTTTGCCAACTGCTCACGCAACCGCATCTCTGTCTGACGTTGCTTCTCTTCTAAATCCGCCAGACGCTCTTCTGAGGTACGGCGGTGACGTTTTTTTGCTTGCGCTTCCATAGTCGTTCACTCCTTAAAATTAGGTTACCATGGCGGAAGAAATCACCAATAGCATAATTATGTCAGCTTGTTTTTGCTTTGGCAAATACAAACGCATCAGCAAAAACGTGTTCAGCATTCAATCCTGCTCCCTGTAAAGCGTCGGATACGGAAAACACCATATCGGGATGCCCACAGATATAGGCATCGATTGCGCTCGCGTCTGGAAAATCATGAATGACGTGTGCAGTAACATAACCGGTAGCTCCCGACCAGGAAGCATCCGGACGCGATACTATCCGGGTTACCTGAAAGTGGTCGTGACACGACTGCCATTCATTCAGTAAGTCCTGATAATAAAAATCCTCCGCATGGCGTACACCCCAATAAAAATAGATCGGACGTACGGAGCCCTGCGCGAAGAGAGATTCGAGCATACTTTTAATAGGTGCAAAGCCCGTGCCGGTGGCGACCATCAGCAAAGGACGAGTGGACTCCTGACGAATAAAAAAGGTGCCTAACGGGCCTTCAAAACGCAGGATGTCCTTTTCTTTCAAAGCACCGAACACATGCCCGGTAAAGGCGCCGCCAGGCACTTTTTTAATGTGCAGTTCTAACAGTGCATCGTCGCCGGGCATATTGGCGAGGGAAAAACCCCGTCTGCCACCATCTTTCAGAAGAATGTCGATGTACTGCCCGGGAAGGAACTGCAGGCGCTCCGAATCAGGAATTTTTAGAAAGAGCGCGCGCACATCAGGTGCCAAGTCCACTATTTTGACTACTCGCGACGGCAGGGTTTTGATCTGAATATCTTTAGCGGCACCGATCTCCCGGACTTCTATCGTCACGTCGGACAAGGGCACCGCCTGACAGAAGAGCGCTAGCCCCGCCTCTTTCTCCGCAGCCGACAATGTTTTTTCTTCCACCGTCCCGTAATCCACTTCTCCGCTGAGAATACGCCCCTTGCAGGTCGCACAGGTACCATTGCGACAACTGTAGGGGATGTTAAAACCGTGCCGTAGAGCCGCCTCCAGGATGGTTTCATCACTATCACAATCCATCTCGTGGCCACTGGGTTCAATATGCAGACGGTAAGGCATAGGCGCATCCTCTCATAACAATTTAAAATATTTTCGGTGAACATTCTAACAGATGCGCGGCAGGTTGACCGTGCTTCAGGGATATTCCCGGTTGAGATCATACCGATTCACAATGCGGCAGAATAATTCCGCCGTCTGGCGCGCATCATAGAGCGCCGAATGCGCCTGCGTGTGGTCCCAGTCCAGACCGGCAGCCATAGCCGCCTTAGCCAGCACGGTCTCACCATAGGCCAACCCGGCCAGACTGACGGTGTCAAAGGTGCTGAAAAGATGAAAGGGGTTATTTTTAACGCCCGTCCGCTTTTCTGCTGCCTTGATAAAGGACAAGTCAAAAGAGGCATTGTGCCCCACAAGAATGGCACGTCGACATTGGGCGGTTTTTATAGCCGTGCGCACTGGCCTGAAAACTCCGCGCAAGGCCTCCTCCTCGGAAATCGCGCCGCGCAGCGGCTGAAATGGATCAATACCAGTGAATGCCAATGCTGCTGGGTCAAGCACAGCCCCGGCAAAGGGCTGCACATGAAAGTGGTGCGTGGCTATCGGCCGTAATTGCCCCACTTCGCCGCCGATTATAATCGCAGCCACTTCTAACAATGCATTACGGTCAGGATCAAATCCTGATGTTTCCACATCGACTACTACCGGCAAAAAGCCGCGAAAACGTCCGGCCAAAGCCGCCATTAGCGTATTACCCCTCAATACGTTGAGAAAAAACCAGGGCGCGTGGTGCCGCCAGCAGGACCGCGGTGGAGACACTCAAGGTTACCGACGCAGTCAACATCACCATCACTACCAATTGCATGGATACCGCGGCGAGCGGTGCCATGCCCGCCAGAATCATGCCTGCGGTAATTCCCGGAATATGAATCATGCCGACGCTTTTCAGGCTGTCGATAGTCGGGATCAATGCGCTGCGCACCACCATACTATACAGGTTGCGCATGGCCTGACGATGATTGGCACCCAGCGCCAGCATAGCCAGCAACAACGCCTCGCGCTGGTCCACCTCGCTGCGCAGACGGTTTAGCGCCAGCGATACGGCGTTCATCGCGTTACCGATAATCATACCGCCAATGGGGACCAATGATTCGCCGCGCCAAAAGGCCAATCCGGACAGAAGCATCCAACCTAGGGTGACGGTAGTCGCCACACCAATGCTGATCACCCCGATCCAGTAGGCGTGAGGGATACCGGCACCACGCTTACGATTAAATCGACCGGCCATCAGGATCATGGCTGCCAGAAAGAATACCAGCAAAAACGGCTGGTGCTGGCGGAACAACCAGCCCAGCAAAATCCCCATGATCCCTAATTGGACCATCGCCCGCGCCGCGGACCAGAGCAGTTCCTTGCCTACTTCGAGACGCTGCCAGGCAGACAAAGCCCAGGCACTGCCCAGGAGACCCATCACTCCAGCCATGGTCCACGGCGAAAAGGTGCTGAAAATATCCGGGGCGGCGTTGTTCATGCGCGTTTATACACCTCTGACAGCAGACGCCAGTCACCCGCTACAAAGCCTTCCAGAGGCCGAAAGCGCCTTTTATAGTCCATTTTTGGGCTGCTCGCGACCCAGTAACCCAGATAAAGGTGGGGCAAGCGCTGTTTTCTGGTCCATTCAATCTGGCTGAGAATAGCGAAAATACCCAGGCCGCGTTGCGGCAAATCCGGCGTGTAAAAGGTGTAAACTGCAGACACGCCACCGTCCAGCACATCCACCAATGCCACTGCTAGCAGGTGTTTATCCTGCTCAAAAATCAGCAGGCGGGCATCAACGCCGCCGGTTTCCGCAATCAATTCGCGATATAAGCGATCCGCGTGCGCGTCCATGCCACCCCCCGGATGCCGCCAGCACTGATACTCCGCGAAGAGACGGGCTTGGGCGGCATCCCATCGCGGAATCTGTTCACGTATTTGAATGCCCTGATTCCGCATCCAGGTGCGGCGCTGGCCGCGATCCGGCTGAAACTCCGCGACGGGGATACGCACGGAAATGCAGGCATCGCATTGCGGACACATCGGACGATAGGCCACCGGACCATTACGCCGGAATCCCTTCTGCAAGAGTTGGTCATACTCCACGCCACCGACCATCTCGCGAGGGTCACTGAGTACCAGGAGTTCTTCCTGATCTGGCAAGTAGGGACATTTCTGCAAAGTGGATAGATAAAAGGCCATGACTAAAACATCTCGTGCGCAGGTAACGAGATCTTCCAGTCGCCTTGCGGGTGTTGGGTACGCAGATCAGCGAGGACCCGCAAAAAATCGCGGCGGGGCAGTTCGCGCCCGCCCATGCTTTGCAAATGTGGGGTGATGAACTGAGTATCCATCAGACCAAAGCCCCAGCACTGGAGGTGACGCGCCAGGAGGACAAGAGCCAGCTTGGAGGCATCGGGCACCCGGCTGAACATGGACTCCCCAAAAAAGAGTCCGCCGAGGGCAACGCCGTAGAGCCCGCCAACCAAACGGTCCTGCTGGTAGACTTCTATGGAATGCGCTGCTCCGACAGCAAACAGGTCCAGATAGGCGGCGCGCACCGCCGGAGTAATCCACGTACCACCCTGCCCGGCACGTGGCTCCGCACAAGCATCGATGACGCCAGCAAAGTCGCTGTCCATGTGGTATTGCCAGTCCCTGTTACGGGCCGACTTGCGTAAACTGCGGCTAATGTGTATCGCGGAGGGTTCCAAGACGGCACGGGGATCAGGGGACCACCAGAGAATGGGGTCCTCCTCACCAAACCAGGGGAAAATGCCCTGCGCGTACGCCCTGAGCAGGCGCTCCCGGGATAAATCTCCACCAATGGCGACCAGATTGCCGTCGGTCTGCCCCGGGTCGGGAAAAGGGGCTGACCGGTCATGACGGCGCAGGAAGACCGGACGTACGCCCTCAGGGCGCAACTGCACTGCCTCCTGCCTGCATCAAAGACCAATCCCCCATTTTGTGCGATAGCTACCGGTAACTATATCCGTTTTGAAGTGCTTGCAGAGCCGCCACCCGCGCCTCCAGACTGGGGTGCGTAGCAAACCAGCCGCGCCAGCTTCCGGAAATGTAGGCTGTCGCCATGGGATCGCGCACCACGTCATGCACCACGTGCATGGCTTCTGCCCGCTGATGCAGCTTTTGCAGCGCCGAGACCATCGGGGCCACGCCCACCTGCTCGGCAGCAAAACGATCCGCCGCGAACTCCCGGCGACGCGAAAACCAGGTGATGGGAATTAGCGCCAGGAAAGACAGGCCAATCTGCAAAACTATGGACACCATAAAAGCGATCATGGGTCGATCATCAAACTGCCGCGCGGCCAGCATGGACAGCCAGAATACAAATGTATTCATCAAACCTTGTAGTAAGGTGGTGCTCACCATATCGCCATTGTATACATGCCCCATCTCATGGGCCAGTACCGCCTGCACCTCATTGTCGCTAAGCAGGTTGACCAGACCACTGCTGACCGCGACCATGCTATGATTGCGGCCCGGTCCGGTGGCGAAGGCATTAGGCTCATCATTCCAGTACACCCAGACTTCCGGCATGCGGATGCCCAGACGATTGGCGAGCTGTGCGACCGAGTCGTACACCAAACGTTCCTTGGCCGACTGTGGTGTGTCGATACGTTGCATCTGCAGCCCCGCGCGCGCCAGATGTTTCGACATCAGCAGCGAAATAAAGGCACCCCCAAAACCGATCACCAGCGCCCAGAGCATATCTGCGTTGCTCACCGCGCCACGCAGGTCCACACCAAACAGCGGTAGAACAAAATTGACCAAAATGGTAAAGCTGATCGACAGGCTGACGAATATCAGCAGGTTCGTCACCACCAACAGCAATATGCTCTTGAATGACTTCATGACACGCACGCTCCATCAGAATACCTTGACCCATCCCGCGATACAGCGAATCTTTTACCCTGACATCGCGACTGATTGCCTTTTGTTTTTTATGGCAACGCGGAATCAGTCTAACATCAATATAAGGATGCAGGAAGAGACAGATAAGGACTCAGAACGGCGGCGGACCAGTGCGGGATATAGGGCAACACCCCCAGGCAAGGCGCCGGTAAACACTGTTGCAAGGTCTCCAAGGTGCCCTCTGCGACCGCAGGATTCAAGATGTTCGCCACCCATCCGGCGAAGGACAGGCCCCGTGTGCGGATGGCCTCGACACTCAGCAGGGTGTGGTTGATGGCGCCCAGCCGCAAACCCACCACCAGCAGCACCGGGAAATGCAGGTCCTCGGCCAGTTCGGCAAAGCCCCAGTCAGCGCCCAACGGCACGAGAAAACCACCCGCGCCCTCCACCAGCACGCAGTCCATCGCCACGGATTGCGCCCGGACGAAGGCCGCGACGCGCCCACGATCCACGGTGACGCCCGCCCGCTGCGCCGCCCAGTGGGGGGCCAGCGGCGGGTCGAAGGCGTAAAGATTGGTTTCGGTAATGCTGCGCGGGGGCTGGCTGGCGGCGCGCAAAATTTCCACGTCCTCCCAGGTACCGTCGGCTTCGGCCCCCGAGACAATGGGTTTGAGAGCCGCAACGCGCATACCGTGACTGGCGCAGAGCCGCGCCAACGCCGCGGTGACAGCAGTTTTGCCGACGCCCGTGTCGGTGCCAGTGATGAAAAGTCCGCGCGCCTGACGCACTTGCTGCTTCGGCAATGGCTGTTCCTGCGTCACGGGCGGCGATGATGCCGTTGGATCAACGGAAAAGCGATACCGCCGTCTGCACGCGGAAGGGCGCGCGGTCCACTGCTCCAGGCATGTCCGTAGACGACTTCATAGGTAGCGGGCAGGCGGCCGTCGGCGCGAAAACCCTCGTAGGCCTGCCGCAGTGCCTGCAGGCGGCGGGGGGTGAGCAGGCCACGGGCGCGACCCGCGGCGGCATTGGTGGCACCGACATTACGCAGGTCCCGCAGGAGATCGTCTACGGCCGCATAGGTGAGCTGATAATGTTCTACATCCAGGACCGGCATTTCGTAGCCCTGACGCACCAAGGCATCACCAATATCATGCATGTCGATGAAATGACTGACATGGGGCTGGTCGTCCACCGTCGCAAAGGCCTGACGCAGTTCTTTGAGGGTGTCCGGACCGAGGGTGCTGAACATGAGCAGACCGCCAGGACGCAGCACCCGCGCAAACTCGCGTAACACCTGATCCAGATCATTGCACCACTGAATGGACATATTAGCGTAGAGTAGGTCGACGCTGGCCGTCGCCAGTGGCAAATTTTCCGCGTCGCCCTGGCAGAAATGCTGACGCTGACGCCAGCCTTTACGACGCCGGGCCTGCTGTAACATGTTCGACGCCAGATCCAGGGCGAGCAGCCGCGCCTTGGGATAACGGCGATTGAGACGGCGGCTTTGCAGGCCGGTACCACTACCCATATCGAGTATCCATTGGGGTTCCAGCTTGACGAGGTCCAGTCGCTCAATGAGCTGCGCGCCGACCTGATCCTGCAAGACGGCACTGATTTCATACGCGGCCGCTGCCTGCTCAAAAGCCCGCCGCACAGCGCGTTTTTCCATGAAGAAGGACGGGATGCCGGAGTTCATCCCCAGGTCTCCAGCAGCGCCTGGGTACAGGCTTGCGGATGCGACAGAAAAGGGGCGTGACCAGTCTGTTCCAGGAGGGTAAACCGGCTGCCGGTCAGATGCTGGTGGAGATATTCGCTGGCACCGACGGGCACGATCCGGTCCTGTCGCCCATGCACGATATGCACCGGCATGGGCAGTCTCCTCAGTTGGCTACGCAAATCCACCTCCCGCAGCAGCCGCAGTCCATCGGCAAGACAGGTCTGATCCGGCATGGGCCAGGCGCTGAGGCCTTCCAGAGCGCGGCGTCCTTGTGGATCGTTCAACACTTGCAGGGCGAGGAAGCGCCGCCGGGTACCCTGGGGATCTTCGCGCAGGCGTTGCGCGAAATCCTCCAGAGTCGCGGCAGGAATGGCCGGAGACCAGTCGGGGCGTTGGCAAAAGGCGGGGGAACTGGATACCAGCACCAGTCCCTCCAATAATTCAGGGTGCTGTAAGGCGATGCCCAGGGCCAACAAGCCCCCGAGGGACCAGCCGAGCAACAGCGGCTTGGGGGCCTCCTGAGCAAGCATCTGACGGAGACGCTCCAGACTGGCAGACCAAGCCAGGCCGGAGGGCGCACAGGGCGTCTGCCCGTGACCGGGGAGATCGTAGCTGATGCAGGTGAAATGCGCATCCAGAAGGGGCCGCCAGGAAGCGAAGACCCGGTTTTCCATCCCCCAGCCATGGAGCAGCACCAGCGCGCGTCCCTGACCACTGACCTGACGCGCCCAGCTCATAAGACCTCCCGGAGCGCGGTAGCCAGAAAGTCGATATCATCGTGACGGTGTGCCGCACTGAGGGTGATACGCAGACGGGCACTATCGGCAGGCACCGTCGGTGGCCGCACCGCTGGGCAGTAAAGGCCGGCACGGTGCAATTGGGCGCTGACGGTCAGCGCCCGCCGCGCATCGCCCAGCAGGAGGCCCTGAATAGGTGTCTCGCTGGCCAACCAGGGAGCGTCGGGCACTTGCGCACGCAGCTGCTGCCGGTGCTGCGTCAGGCGCTCGCGCCGGGCATTTCCATGCCGTAAAAGGTCGAGCGCGACGAGGGCGGCAGCCGCCAGGGCGGACGGCAGGGCGGTATGGTAGATGAAGCTGCGGGCGCGATTGCGCAGGAGATCCACCAAGTCCTGACTCCCCGCCACGAAGGCGCCGTAAACACCAAAGGCCTTACCCAGGGTGCCCATGATAACGTCTACCCCGTGGAGGTCCATGTTCCAGTGCGCCGCAGTGCCTTGCCCCTCCGTCCCCAGCACTCCAAAGGCATGGGCCTCGTCGAGAATGATCCCTGCACCAAACTGCTGCGCCAGGGTGGCAAGTTCAGGGAGCGGGGCGACATCGCCATCCATGCTGAACACCCCGTCCGTGATGATCCAGGCCTGCCCCCGGCCGCCGCGTTCCAGCCATTGCGCCAGATGCGTCATGTCGCCATGCCGGTAGCGGTGCAGGCGCGCACCGGAGAGACGCACCCCATCCACCAGCGAGGCGTGGTTGAGGCGGTCGGCGTAGACGCGGTCACCGCGCCCGACCAGCGTGGAGATGACCCCGAGATTGGCCAGATAACCGCTACCGAAGAGCAGCACCGCCTCTACCCCCAGCCAGCGGGCCAGGGCGTCTGCCAGCGCCGCATGGACGGGCCGCTCGCCACCGAGCAGGGGCGCCGCACCGGCCCCTACCCCGCTCTGCTGAATCTCGGCAATGGCGGCGTCACGTAACGCCGGTTCTGCGCTCAGGCCCAGATAATCATTACTGGCGAAGGACAGGAGCGGTTCGCCCTGCGCCCCCACAAAAGCGGGCGGCCCACGCTCAGGCGCGGGTTGCAGGACCTGCAACTCCCGCCAGAGGGCGTGCGCACGCAAGGCGGACAATTCCACACGCCATTGTTCTTCCCGTTCCGTATGCATAGCTTCTTATAGGGAGGGGCCTGTGCCTTGTCAATGGAGGGCGAGGGCGAGAGAATCAGATCCGGCGACAACGACTGGCGTTGCCAAACGACTTGACTAATAAGCAAAGGAGCTTCTTGCAACGGATCCTTCCACACCTGTATCGGCTACACGACGCAGTGGGGCGCTTCAGCCACTGGCTGTTTCCGGAACATTGTCGTGCCTGTGCCGCGCCCGGTGCCCCGCTCTGTGCCGGCTGTTTCGGCGACTGGCCGCGTCTGCCCGCCGAGCGTTGCAGTTATTGCGCGCTACCCTTGTCAGACAACGGGGACTGCCGGGTCTGCGCGGTGGAAGCCCCCGCCTATGACCACGTCTATACTCCGTTTATCTATGCCGAACCACTGAACACCGCCATCATCGCATGGAAGTTTCAGCAGCGTCTGGACTGGACCAGGCCACTGGCCGATGCCTGGGCCAGTGCCTGGGGCAAGCATCCGCCGTCCCGCCCGGACGCGCTGCTGCCCGTGCCTCTGCATCGCCAGCGCCTGCGCGAACGCGGTTACAACCAATCCATGTTGCTCGCCCGTCACTGGGGCAAACGCTGGAGAATCCCGGTCATCCCCGGAGCGCTGCAGCGTCGCCGCAATACCGGCCACCAACTCGGACTGAGCGCAGCCGCCCGGCGAGACAATCTGGATGCGGCCTTTGCTCTGCGCGGACGCGTTCCGGATCACGTCGCCGTCGTCGATGACGTACTTACGACCGGAACCACTGCCGCGCAGATTGCCAGCACCCTGCGGGATGCCGGTGTACAGCGCATCGACATCTGGGTGCTCGCCCGTGTCCTCTGAGAGTCCATTGGCGCCTGAGCCATTTTTGCACGTCATCCTGTATGAGCCGGAGATCCCTCCCAACACCGGTAATGTCATCCGCCTCTGCGCTAACACCGGGGCCACCCTGCATCTCGTGGAGCCCTTGGGTTTTGCCTGGGACGACCGCCGTCTGCGCCGCGCCGGGCTGGATTATCACGAATTCGCGCAGGTGCATCGCCATGCGGACTGGGCGGCCTGCCGGACATTTTTAGGCGATGCGCACGTTTTTGCATTCAGCACCAAGGGAACGCAGCGTTATCACGACGTCGCGTACCAGCCCGGCGATGCACTGCTTTTCGGCCCGGAGACCCGCGGCTTGCCTGCCAGCCTCCTGGACGGCCTGCCCGCCACGCAGATACTGCGCCTGCCCATGCGCCCCGGCCAGCGCAGCCTGAATCTGTCCAACGCTTGTGCTGTCGCAGTCTTCGAGGCTTGGCGGCAAATGAATTACAATGGCGGCGTGTAAATGAGGTGCTAACTGCCGCCTGCCGTTGAGATCAACCCTTCCCGGGCATCCGACCGGACGGTATCTTGTGTTAAACTGAGCCACCAAGGACGTACGGAAGGGGAATCCATGGCGCGTACACGTATCGCTGCGTTCCGTCTCGACGGCGAGCATGCTGAGCAGAAACGGGAAGAGATTCGCAGGACCTTTCACGAGACTTTTTCGCTGTACGAACAGCTTTTTGATCACCTGGCAGAACCGGCGGCGTGGTATGAGAGAGCCATTCCCCTGCGTCATCCCCTGATCTTTTATTTCGGCCATAGCGCCACCTTCTATGTAAATAAACTCCAGGTAGCCGGACTGATCGGACGGCGTCTCGATCCACGTTTGGAATCCGTTTTTGCGGTCGGCGTCGATGAAATGTCCTGGGACGACCTGGACGAAACCCATTACGACTGGCCCGCCGTCGACGACGTCCGTCAGTACCGGCAACGGGTGCGGGAACTAGTGGACGGTCTGATCCGCGAGATGCCCCTGTCCCTGCCCATCACCTGGGATTCACCGTGGTGGGTGATCCTCATGGGCATTGAGCATGAAAACATCCATCTGGAGACCAGTTCGGTGCTCATGCGACAATTACCCCTGTCCCGCGTCCGGCCTGTGGAAGCCTTCCGTCCCTGGACCCCCGCGGGGGCCGCGCCGGATAATATCCTGCAGGCCGTGGCCGGCGGCGCCGTCCGTCTGGGCAAAGAACGCGCGGATCCCCGTTATGGCTGGGATAATGAATATGGCCTTCATCAGGCGGCATTGCAGCCTTTTCATGCCTCCCGCTTTTTGGTGAGCAATCAGGAGTTCCTGGCTTTCGTGGAGCAGGATGGCTACAGCGACAGCCGCTGGTGGACCGCAGAGGGAGATCGCTGGCGCCGTTTCAGCCAGGCCCGGCACCCGACGTTCTGGGTCCTGGATCAGGGCACCTGGCGGCTGCGCCTGATCGCGGAGGAGCGGCCCATGCCGTGGAACTGGCCAGTAGAGGTGAATGCCCTGGAAGCCGATGCCTTCTGCCGCTGGAAATCGGCCCGGACCGGTCAGAGCCTGCGCCTGCCCAGCGAGGATGAATGGCGGCACCTGCGTGATCTCAGCGGACTCGCGGACTGCGATGCCTGGGATGACGCAGTGCCCGGCAATATCGGACTTGCCGACGGCTGTTCACCCTGCCCTGTAGATCAATTCAAACAAGGGGATTTCTACGATGTGGTCGGCAACATCTGGCAATGGACCGCAACGCCCATCTATCCCTTTTCCGGTTTCGAGGTGCATCCGGTTTATGATGACTTCACGGTGCCCACCTTCGACCAACAGCACAATCTCATGAAAGGCGGCTCATTCATCAGTCTCGGCAACGAAACGCAGCAGGAGGCCCGCTACGCCTTCCGCCGCCATTTCTTCCAGCACGCGGGATTCCGCTATGTGGCCTCGCCCAATGCGCTGCCTGAAGTGCCGGTCTATGAGAGTGACGCCCTGGTCTCCCAGTATGCGGAATTTCACTATGGGCGCGAATATTATGGGGTGGCCAATTTTGCGGCGGAGGTCGTAGGCATCGCGGTGGAGGCTATGGCCGACAGGCCCTTACGTCGTGCTCTGGACATCGGTTGTGCCGTAGGCCGCGGTAGTTTTGAACTGGCAAAGCACTGCCCCGAAGTCACTGGCCTCGACTTCTCCGCACGCTTCATCAGCGTAGGCGTGCAACTGCGTGAGCGCGGGCACTTTTCCTACACGCTGACCGAAGAGGGTGAACTGCAAAGTTATCAAACGGCCGATCTCGGCGCCCTGGGTCTGGCCGGGACGGCAGACAGGGTCCACTTCTTCCAGGCCGACGCCTGCAATCTGAAGCCTTTGTATCGGGATTATGATCTGGTAGTGGCAGCCAACCTCATCGACCGCCTGCATCATCCCCGCAAATTTCTGGAGGACATTGCCGACCGCATCCTTCCCGGCGGTTTGCTGGTCATCACTTCGCCCTATACCTGGCTGGAAGACTACACCGCGCGGACAGAATGGCTCGGCGGTTTCAAACGGGATGGGGAGAATCTGAGCACCTTCGACGCCCTGCGGGAAATTTTGTCCGGACCATTCCGTCTGCGCGATGACAGCCCGCAGGATTTGGCCTTTGTCATCCGCGAAACGGCGCGCAAATATCAGCACAGTATCGCGCAGGTGACCATCTGGGAGCGCTTATGAGCGCGGAACAAGGCAGCGTCGACTTCGACAGAGTCATTCCACGACGCGGAACCGGCTCCCTCAAATGGGATGGTGCGGCAGAACGTTTTGGCGCTGAAGTGCTGCCCATGTGGGTGGCAGATATGGATTTCGCCGCACCGGACACGGTCATAGCCGGTTTGCGGGAACGTCTGCATCATCCCGTTTTTGGTTATCCGGGCAACGAAGGGATTATGTTGCAGGCCGCCGCAGACTGGCTGACCAGGCGCCATAACTGGCGGCCGGAAAGCGACGCAGTCGCCTGCATCAGCGGTGTCGTTCCTGCCCTTTACGCAGCCGTACGTGCCTTCACCCGACCGGGCGAGGCGATCATCGTCATGCCTCCCATTTATCCGCCGTTCATGACCGCAGTGGAGGACAACGGGCGGGAATTGCTACTGGCCCCGCTGATCACGGATGACACCGGCCATTACTGCATGAATTGGGATGCCCTGGAAATCGCCGTCCAGCGGGCGAAACTGCTGCTCCTCTGCTCGCCCCACAATCCGGTGGGGCGGGTCTGGACACCGGAAGAGCTGCAACGACTGGGTACTCTCTGCGCTGAAGCGGGCTGCGTGATCGTCAGCGATGAAATCCATGCCGACCTCAGCCACCATCCGCACCGCCCTTTCCCCAGCCGCTTCCCGCGCGCGATTTTCCTGACCTCTGCCGGCAAAAGCTTCAATCTGGCGGGACTGGGTGGCGGGGTCAGCGTCATCCCGGATGCCGGGCTGCGTCACGCCTTTCTGAATGAAGTCCAGCGCAGCCAGATTCAGCACACCAACCTTTTCGCCCTGACCGCCATGACCAGCGCCTGGCGGCACGGTGCTGGGTGGCAGGCCGCATTGCGCCAGTATCTGAGCAATAATGCCCGCCTCATCAGCGAGTACCTGATGCGGGAGCTACCCGAAGTCGGCTACCGGCAACCGGAGTTCGGCTATCTGGCCTGGCTGGATGTGCACCATTACGGCGACGACGAGACGCTCGCTCGGCGACTGCTGCAAGCTGGTCTCGGCCTCAATCCCGGCCCCAGTTTCGGGCCGGGCGGCGAGGGTTTTGTGCGACTGAATTTCGCGGCACCGCGGAGCGTGCTGGAGGAAGGCATGGATCGCCTGCGGCGGGCGCTGCACCGGTAGTCCGGAAGTCTCGTCGCGGGCAACACCAGGCGAACACTGGGTATCCGAACGCCCCGCCCTATCCTACAATACCTGCCACAAAATGGAGGAGACCAGGGAAAAGTGGCTGAAGAGCAGGGAAATCTGCGGCAAAAGGCAGTAGCCTCGCTGGCAGCGGGCATTCTGCGCGGGGCGGGTTACCTGCCGCGGCGTTGGCGTGCGGCTCTCGGTGCAATGCTCGGTGATTTGGTACGGCTCAGTATGACACGGGCGCGCAAGGTGGTGGACGCCAATCTCGCCATTGCTTTCCCCAGGATGGGCCTGGCTCAACGGCATACCTTGCGGCGCGCACATTTCCGGACACTGGGCCAGGCCGCCCTGGAGTTGGGACCACTGTGGTACTGGCCCTTGCCCCGCGCCCTCGGCCTGATCCGCGAGGTGCGTGGGGACGATCTGGTGGACGCCGCTTTAGCCAAAGGACATGGGGTTATTCTCTTCACCGCGCACCTAGGGGCCTGGGAAGCCGCGGTGCTCTACATCGGGCAACGCTGGCCGGTCACCGTACTCTACATGGAAACCCGCAATCCGGCTGTCAACGCGCGCATAGTGGCCGGACGCGGGCGCAGCGGAGCGCAACTGGTCCCCAAGGAGGGTGGTATCCGCCCGCTGCTCTACGCGCTGCATCAGGGAAACGCCATCGGCATACTCCCGGATCAGAACGTCGATCCGCGCGAAGGGGATTATGCCCCGTTCTTTGGCCGTCCTGCCTGTACGACACCGGTGCTGGGCCGACTCGCGGCGCGGCGCGGAAGCCCGGCATTCGGACTCTTTGCCTATCGGCTACCGGACGGTGAGGGTTTTCGTATCGAGATTGTGCCCATGCCTGAATCTTTCCCGAGCGGCGATGCCAAGGCGGATGCCACAGCGATGAATGCCGCACTGGAGACCGCTATCCGTAAAGCCCCTGAACAGTACTGGTGGGTTCACCGTCGTTTCAAAGATCAGCCGGAAGGCTGGGACTATCCCTATTAAAAACCTTACGGAACGATATGATCTAGCAGGGAAAAAGTACGCCCCAACGCGCCACGCTGCTGCTGCAGAAACGCCAAGGCGCGCTCGCCCATCTCTGTCGCTGACTCCTGGGTGGTCAACCAGGCCCCCAACTGCGCTACCAGGGCCTCGACATCCACAACCTGAACCGCCGCGTTGGCCGCCAGCAAATCCTGGGTGATGCCCTTAAAATTATCCATATACGGGCCGAAGGTAACCGGGCGGGCCAGTGCTGCAGCTTCCAGGGGATTATGCCCCCCCGCCGGCACAAAACTGCCACCGATGGTCACCACATTTGCCGCCGCGTAGAAATCCATCACCTCACCCAGGGTATCTATCAGAAAAACCGCGCGCTCCCCCACGTCCTCGGCACGCGAGCGCAAGACAAAGGATACCCCCTTTGCCTGCATCCGTGCCATCACCTCCAGTCGCCGCGAGGGATGACGGGGAATCAGCACCAGCAACAGATCCGGCCATTGGCGCTGCAAATCTGCCAGCGCCGCCAGCGCCATCTGCTCCTCACCAGCATGCGTAGAAGCGAATACCCAGACCGGCCGCCCACCGAAGCGCTGCTGCCACTGGCGCCCCCGCTCCCGCGCGGCGACGGGTTCCGGCAGGTCATATTTGATATTACCGGTCACCACCACATGCCGCGCCCCCAGATTGCGAAAAGCTGCCGCATCTTCCGAACTCTGGGCCGCAACCGCGCTCATGCTGGCCAATGCGGGGGCAAAGAGCGTCCGGAAGCGGGCGTAACCCCGAAGCGAGCGCTGCGAGAGCCGGGCATTGACCAGCATCAGGGGCACACCCTCGCAGCTGGCTGCATGACAGAGATTGGGCCAGATCTCCGTTTCCATGATGATTCCCAGACGCGGTCGCTGGCGGCGCATATAGCGCGTGACCGCCGCGGACAGGTCATAAGGCAGGTAATACGGCAGCACCTCCGTACCCAAACGCTGACTGACTACAGCAGCTCCCGTCGGGGTGGTGCTGGTCATCAGAATGGGCACCTCCGGATAACGTACCTGCAAAGCCCGCACCAACGGAATCGCCGCGATGGTCTCCCCCACACTCACCGCATGGATCCAGATAGGCCGATCCGAACGGGGCGGCCCCCAGCCGAAACGCTCCCACCAGCGCTCCCGGTAGGCAGGTCGTCGCCAGGCTCGCCAGAGGGTAAAACCCAGAACGACAGGGCTGAGCAGCCAGAGCAGAAAGGCGTAGAGGCGACGATTCATCATTCGCGGTGCAAAATACGGTCGGTCAGCCAGTCGAGACGATACCAGGGCCGGAAGTTTTTCAGGACGTGCTCGCGGTCATACCCGTCCTCGATCCAGGCACGCAGGGTCAAGCCGGGCTGGCGGGCGGCAGCATCGTGGTAATTGAAGAAAAACCAGTCGAGAATGCCGGTATTGGCGTGCCGGATATGACCGAAAGGCCACAAACGCAGTTGCCGCTGCGCCGCGCTGAGGGGTATCCCCAGCACCAGATGCAGATACAGCACACTGATGAAACCGGCCCGATCCGCCCCGGATTTGCAGTGCAGCAAAAAAGGTTGGGGTAATTGATCCAGCATTTCTATGCCCGCCAGCAACTTGTCGCGTTCCGGCAGATCCCGGGAGCCGAAGCCGTGCAGGGTCAGGTGCGTCATGCCCAGGGCATCACAAGTCTCCTGCTCCAGACGGTAATGTGGTTCGTGGGGTGCCGGAGCACGCAGGTTCAATACCGTGCAGAAACCATGCTTTTGCTGCCAGCGCCGTAACTGAACCGGCGACGGCTGGGCCGAGCGAAACACCCCTGGCGCAATCTCGTGAAAATTCGCATAAAACAGCTCGCGGAAAATGCCGTGATCCGTCCAGAACTGATGCCGCCGGTAGCGGCGGCGCTCGTCCGACTGGAGCACCAGGGGGTCATTCATGATCGACGCTCCAGCAAAGGGGATAAGGCCGCCCAGACTTGCTCCGCGCGTAATGCCTGCTGACAGAGTATCAGGCCATATTTTGCTTCCGGCAACGGGCATCGGGATTTACCGCAAGGCGCACAAGGCTCGAGGCTTTGCAGGCTGGCCTGATGGTCCTCCGCCACAGAAAACCGATCCCTGGCCGTCGGTCCGTACAAAGTAACCCCCGCCAGCCCCAAGGCACCGGCCAGGTAAGAAAGTCCTGTATCCATGCCGACATAGGCATCAGCCCGCACGATCAAAGCGGCGAGCTCCAGCAACGTAGCGGGGGGTAGGACGACCACATTATCCGCTTGCTCCGCAATGCGCTGCGCGCGCGCCGCCTCGCGCGCACTGCCTGCGGGCAGCAACAAACGCCATCCCGCCTGTCGCAACGGGGCGGCCAGTGCCCGCCAATAGTCTTCCTGCCATTCCTTGTTCTCCCACGAGGTCCCGTGAAAACCCAGCACAAAGGGTTGCTGCACCAGCTCCTTCCAAGGCTGCGCCAGCGTGTCTTTACGCAGGCGCGCAGCGGCCACCTGCAAACCATAATCTGGCGGCGTTTCCGGCAGGGGGTAATCTAAAGCCTGCGCGAACAGCTGGCGATTTCGGCTGATGGCAGACTGCCCCCAAGACACGGGAAAGCAGCGATGGTAAAGCCGGGTGGCACCCGGTTCGCGGGCGCTGGCGGCATCCAAACCCCACAGCGGCGCACCGCCCAGACGGCCTAGCAACGCACTTTTGTAGAGACCCTGGGCATCGAGAATGTGCTCATAATGTTCCTCCCGAAGGGTCCGGCGTAAATCCCGTAATGCAGCCACTAGCCCACGCCATTGTTTTTTACGGTTGCGCAGCGAGAAGGGGATCACCCGCGCGACCCCGGGATGCAGTAGTGCGATGGGCGCGAATGCGGGCTCTACCAACCAATGCAAGTGCAAATCCGGCCGGGCCTGCTGCAAATCGGTCACCGCCGGCAGGGTATGCAGCACATCGCCCATGGAACTCAGGCGCAGCAGCAGAATCTTCATCACTGACTATGGTCTCTGAGTTCCAGCGCAATAGCATATTTCATGAACGCTCCCAGCGCAGTGGTCCAGGCAATGGCGGCACCTTCCACACCATCCAGAAATCCCAAGCGCCAGAAATAGCTGCGCCCAAAAGCCGCCAGTGCGTGGGTCATGGGCATGTAAGTATGGAGCGCTTTGCCGCGCTGGTGGACCTGCTGAGCATTGAGGGTGGCATAGAGGCGTAGTTTATCCAGCATATCCGCATAGCTCGGGAAAGAATGATGGTCCAGGATATATCCCTGCATACGCCGCGTCTCCCCCTGACCATACCAGCTTTCATGCACCGTATCCTCGGGACGATAATGCCCATAGCGTCGGTTAAAAAGCCTCACTACATAATCCCGGCTCCAGTCTCCGTGGCGTATGGCCTTGCCGTGAAGGTAATTATAACGCCTTAGCGCATAAGCAACATGAGGGTCGCTACTCCGCACCACATCCACAATGGCAGAACGCGCCTGATCGCGCAAAATTTCATCCGCATCCAGCATCAGTATCCAGTCATTTTTCGCCGACTCCACGGCAAACTGCCGTTGTGCACCAAAGCCTGGCCAGGACCTTTGAATGATCTTTACACCCATTTCCGTAGCGATGGTCAGCGTATCATCCGTAGAACCACTATCTACCAGAAAAATTTCTGCACCTAACGGCACCACGCTGCCCAGCGATGCACGCAGCAAACGCCCGGCATCCCTGGTAATATAAATAACTGATAGAGTACTAGCAGCCACGGCCACCTGATCTCCAAAATAAGTACTCATTTATTTACCGCACTTCCCCGGCAGGCCCCAATGTGTTGGCCGGAACAGAAGATGCCACATCAGTATTCCTCCGTAGGTCAAACAACGTTTACGCTGACGAGGAAGAAGCCCGAGAGTAAGCACCATTGCTATTCCATTGGCAAGAAAGTCAATTGCCGCTTTTACTGGCATCCACAAAGATAAAACCACCCAGGGAATGCGGCCCTCCACCTTACGTGCATAGAGCAACCGTGCGCGCTGAAATTCAATGCGCGACCCTACTTGAAATTTCCTAGCGGTACCACCAAGCGCGTGCTCTACCCTGGCATCTGGACAAAACACCACGTCAAATCCAAGGCGATGAGCACGTGCGCACCATTCCGTTTCTTCCAGATAAAAGAAGAAATCTTCGTCCAACATGCCCAATTGAGGCAAGAAAGAACGGCGTACCGTCATTGCTGCACCGATCAGGCTGGGAACATTTACCGATTGACGCTCCCCCGATAGACGCCCACCGAAGTATTTTGGTGCCATTCTTTTGAGCAGCGCCCTTGGCAATATTTCGTGCCAGAATCGCGGCAATGCCGCCACTACATTTTGTGTACGACCGACCGGGTCAATCAGGCGGGCACCCACAAGGGCCGCTTGAGGCCAAGCCAGAAAACAGCATGTCACAGCCTCCAGCGTACCCGATAATAATTGCGCGTCATTATTCAGAACCATGACAAAATCACGATCAGCGACCGCTAACCCCTGGTTGACCGCACGGGCGAAGCCCGCATTACAACCGTTAGCCAATATTTTGATGTCGGGAAACCGTTGCGAAATCACCTCCACCGACCTGTCATCGCTACCATTATCGATGACGATACAATGCTGCGCCAACACGCCTTCCGCAAGACAGGAAGAAATTGCGTCAAGCGTTGACGATACGCCATTGTAGTTAACAATAATAACGCAAAATTTCATAGTCACGATTATGCGACACCCGTATATTGCATGGTAATCCTATACACGAAGCCAACCTCAATGCGTCTTCGCAACCCCAATTTATAGCCTTATAAAGCATCATCCGACAGAACACTGCTGGAACCAGCAATACGCACCATCTCAGTGGGGACCCGTGAAAAATCAACGCAGTTAACGATATCATCATCGCGCCAGAAACTGATTCAAATAATTTATCAGGTAAAAAGCAGCCAGCCCTAAAAATACGGCAGCCATGACTACAAATTTATGTCTCTGCTTGTTGTCACCGCATATCACCGTTCGTATTTTCTACGCGAAGCGATTGTCAGTTGTAGTCGCGCCACGTAAGTCATCCTGGGCAAGGGGGATTGGTAAGGCGGCCAGTATCGCCAGCGAGAATACATTAGCATATCCCCAAATCAATGTGTCAGAAAAACTACCAGCTATAAATACCGCCATATAAACCAAAACAAACCAGCCTTCGGGAACTGCCTTCAGTCGCCATGCTGGTGCCGTTACGGCCCACAAGAACCACACCAGCAGCAACAGACCGGGAATGCCTAGCATGGCCAGTTCAAGGAGATAACTGTTTTGAGGCTGGCTCATGATCAACGGAGATGGCAGATCAGGTAAAATATGATTTTTCTGTAATTGTGCCATCTCGTTTGCGTAATTGCCTGTACCAACCCCTAGGATAGGATGCTGGAAGCCCATGTGCAGTGCGCCCTGGGCCATCAAAACACGCAGTCCCCAACTGGTATCGTAATCACCCTTGCTGACGACTTGTAAATTTTGCAATCCTTCTTGCACTCGATGCTGAACAATGGGAGACATTCCCATCCCAATTATTGTCAGCGCAATACCCCCCAATGCCCAATAACGCCACTGCCCCCTGAATAACACCAATACCGCAAGCGGCATGAGGATAACGAAAAGCAACTGACCAGTACGTCCGGCACCCATGCCCAATTGCAGCAGGAAGGCTACCGCGAGAATTGCGTTTGTCCATCTCGGCAACAAAACCCTATCCCGCATATCGTAGGCTATCCATAGCAATGCCATGGTCAGCGTCATGCTGAGAAAAATATGATTGGCGTAACCGACAGGACCAATCCTCGGAATCAATGGATTCCATTTCCATATTCCAAGCCACTGACATAAGCCGACTATCCAGTTCAATATCAACCCCGCCAGAAATAAACCCGGAATCATCCGGAACCTGCTTCTGTTCCAAGGCAGTGTTGTTCCTGCATACGCAAAAAAGAAATATCCGAGTCGGCTTATGGCTATCCAGGTATCGTGAGGGTTCGCTCTGCTCCAAATAGTGCCTAGCAACGTCCATAATATTAACAGGCTCAGCGGCACGAACCATGGGCGCGTCAGGATTTCCCATGAGTTTTTCCAGTACCCGCTCATGATGTATAGCAGTATAAAAATACTGCCACTAATACCCGCTGCTGCAGTACTTAACGGAAAGAAAAAAATCGGCAGACAAAAAAACAGGAACATGATTTTTTGTAAAAATGCATTCATATGCGTGGCGTCAGCGCAGTTTATATTCAAATATAGGCCATACCATGTTATGCAGTCGCTCGCAAATGGAAAAACATTGTTCTATTTTCTTATTTATATTTTTACATTTTTGTAAATCATTCATGGCGTTCGTCCTTCTGGCCGCAAACTGTACCGCGACATAGCAACCATACGCCCTGATACCGTGACACAACGGTATAGCCCAGTGGCACCACCCCGGGGTAACTGATGACGAACCCGTTGGCCAAATTTGAAGGCGGCGTTACCAGCGGAGGACGCGGTCTAATCGCCAGGTCAATGTCTGCCGTCACGCCGATACCTACCCATGCCACGTTCGTAACATAGAGGGGTGCCCCACGAGTTTGCATGAGCACATCCCGCGCTATGGCGCCGATATGCGGGCGGAACCGCTCGGTATACGCGGGAAACGCCCACAGAGCGAAAAAATACTTGAGAAGGATGACTCCCATCATCCACTTTACAGCCAAACGCCGTGTCTTTTCGGCATCAACGACCCACCCCGCCAATACCAGTGCCACGACTCCATAGAGCGGCATCAGGTAACGGATCCCGCTTTGCGGCGACAGCCAATAAGGCAGGTAATTCACTCCTGCTATCCATAGAGCCGTCCGCACCTGCGGATCGTTCATGCGGGAGATCGGATGACGGCGCAACATGGCATACAACACGACGCCTCCGACTGGAAGCAACTGCCCGAGAGTCTGCGCAGGGAAAACAAAAAACTGATGCAAGTAATCCAGCAGTCCCTGCCCCTGTAATTTGTCGATGATGTCGTCGAACATTCCATGGGCCATGGTGCCGCCGGCAGAGGCCATGGCGTACCAGAGGACAGGAACCGCCAACGCCAGAAGATGTATGATCCAGGAAGGCCACGAAAACAAAAAACGCCAGCCACGGGTTTGGAAGGCCACCACGAATACTGCCACGCCGTAAAATACATAGGCGGTTAGTGCCTTGGTAAGAAAGGCACAAGACAACGCCAGTACGGCAATGGCGAAGAAACCAACACGCCGCTCTGCCACCGCAAGCCACCCAAGAAGCATGGCCAGCAAGCAGAAAAAGGCGAATAACGGGTCACTATACGCCAGCCAGCCATCGTAAAAGAGCACATCCCCTAATGTGATATACACCAAGGCAGCGAAAGCGGCTAGCCATCGTTCCTTCCAGACCCTTCCCGCAAACCATCCCACGAGCAGTCCGGAACCCACAGTCGCCAAACCTGCGATCAACCGTGCCGCAACTAACATGTGGGACCAACCAATCAACATCGACAGAACGGTGATGAGCCAGTTGTCCAAGGGCGGACGCCAATAGTCCTGTCCATACATGACAGGGGTGAGGATATGACCGTGATACCACATCTCATAGGACATGAGCGGGTAAACCGCTTCTTCCCCAGTATACTGGACGTTGCTGAGAGTAAAGACGAAGCTGGCCGCCGCGAGCGCAAAAAGCAGCCAGTAATTTCTGGTATTAGTTGTAGTCATTAGATCCGGTACCCTGATGGCGGAAAGCATGTGTAAAGCCCGAGTCGTCGGAGACACCCCTATCAGTTGGACGTGACATCATGGCTGCGTTCAATCCGTCTGCAGGGCCAAAGGCAGATCGACGCCGGTATAGATGTCCTCTACTGAAAGTGCCAGATCGACACATCGGAAGCGCAAACGGTCGCTTTCAGGGTCATTCAGCAACTCATACCACCAACCTTCAGGATGCCGGCGGAATGCCTCGACGACGGCCTTTTCGCTATCCACCAAAACATATTCCTGCAGGCTAGGAAGCGTCTGATAAGCTTGTAGCTTTTCACGACGGTCCACATTCGCCGTGCTAGCCGACAATACTTCGACGATAAGGCAAGGATCTTCCAGATAGAGGGTATCTCCGGACAATGGCACACCACAACGCAACACGACATCGGGGTAATAAAAGGCATCTACAGCTTCTACCCGCACTTTCATATCGCTGTTCAGAACCTGGCAGTGACTACCACGGGTCTTTTGCCAGAGCAGTCCATACAGGTTGCCCGCAATCTGGTTATGACGCAACTTGGCCCCGGCCATGGCATAGACCTGCCCGGCCACATACTCGTGGCGTATATCGGCGCGCTCCTCACCTTCCAGATACTCTTTGACGGACAAAGGCCGTAACATGGCTACCTGCATGACCTTTCCCCCTGCCTCAGCGAATAAACAGCCCCTATCATAAGACGTGGAAGCATCTGTGTCATCGCGCCAGGGTGGCCAGAAAATCGCGGGCGATGACAACCGCATCAAAGTGCCGGGCGTAATTCGGTCCGGCCCCAGCCAAACGCTCGCGCAGAGGGACGTCTGCTGCCAGCCGCAGAATGGCGTCCCGCCAGCCTGCCGTGTTTCCGGCAGGCAATAACAGACCGCTCCGATCCGCCGCAAAGCTCTCGGGGATACCCCCCATGGCCGCACCCAGCACCGGGGTGGCGCAGGCCTGCGCCTCCAGGCAAACCCGCCCAAAGGTATCCGGCTCGATGGAAGGTAGGGCAAGGGTATCCATAATGCTGTACCAAGGCATTGCCGGGTCTTGCCAGCCCAACAAATGGTGCCACGGCTTATCCTCCAGACGTGCGCGCAACTCCGCTTCATGGAGGCCTCCCCCCAACCACAGCCCATGCACCCGTGCATCTGTGGCATGCGCCGCGTCGATGGCGTCGGCAAGCATGAACACACCCTTGCCCCGGTGCCAGGCGCCGACAAAACCCACGAGAAAATCCTCATCTGCTAATTCCAAGGCGGCGCGCTGCCGCATTCGCGCCGTGAAATCACGCTGAAAATCTGCCAGGCGCAGGGGATTCGCCAACACTTCGACACGTTCTGCGGGCACACCCTGCAAGATCAGGCGCTCCCGCAAATAGGCAGAAATAGCGAACAGGCGCAGCGGCCAGCGCGAGAGCAGCCAGCGGGTGTTGGGCTTGAGTCGCAGGTCCATGTGCCGAAAGAGCGCAAGACGCCGCCCCTCACTGCGGCTGATCAGCGCCAGCGGCCAGTATTCCTTGCTGAAGCTGCCGATAACCCAGTCCGGCTGCACCCTGCGGATAGCCCGACGCAAGGCACGGATGCCGCCGGGATCGGCGCTGTTGCGGAAGACCCCGAAATGCCGGGTCACCGGCGCGGTCTCCAGCGCCTGCGCGATCCGTCCTTGCGGATGCACCAGACAATGCACCTCCGCCCCCTGCTCGGCCAGGGCGCGACTCAGGGTGATCATGTGCGTCTCCGTACCGCCACCGCCGGGGTTGGTGCCCACCCAGAGCAGACGCGGGGTGGCGGTCAATGGTGGTCCTCATGCCGGGTCAGCAGTTGCAGGGGGAAAACATGGGGCGCATGATGCCCGCCGACCATCACCCGCGGTAAATCCATGAGGTCAGCACCCGGCAAGATACGGCCCCGCCGCACCGTCACCGCGGCAACAAAGCCGGCGCGCCGGGCCGCCTCCCGTTCGCGCAGCCCCGCCGCACCATAGGGATAACAGAACTGAGTCACCGGCACCGCCAAAAGCCCTTCCAACTCGCGCTTGGATCCTGACACCTCGTCGTCCAACTCGGACTCACTCAGCTCCGGCAAACGGGGATGATGACGGCTGTGCGCCCCGATCTCCATTCCAGCCTCCCGCCAGCGATGTAGCTCATGCAGATTCATCAGTGGCTTATGTGTGCCTAACTGCTGCGCATCCCAGTGATTGTTGGTACCGATGGCGGCACTCACCACGTAGCAGGTTGCCGTAAAACCATGGCGCTGCAACACCGGCAAGGCATATTCGAGATTATCCCGATAGCCGTCATCCAGAGTAATCACCGCCACTTTGCCTTCCCGCTCTCCACGCAGATAGGGCATGGCTGCAGACATGGACAGCCCTTGATAACCCAACCAGTGCAGTAACGCCATTTGCCGGGCAAAACGCCGGGGGGAGATATAAAGGCCACGCAGCTTGACCCCCTTGGGAGCTGTTGCGACATTGTGATACATCAGAATGGGAATGGGTTTCACGCGGGTGGATCCAAATGAACAGTGTGGCGCACCACGTAGGTCTTTTTATCCTGAGACTCATGATAGATGCGCGCCAGCATCTCGCCGAGGATACCGGTGCTGAGGAATTGCAACCCTGCGAGGAAAAACAGCACGCCGGCAATCAGCATAGGGCGCCCCGAGATTTCCGCAGCAAAACCGAATTTATCGATGAAAAGATACAACAGCATAGCCGAGCCAATGCTGAGCAGCGCCAGCCCGGTCACCCCAAAGAAATGCATCGGACGCTGACTGTAGCCGAGAAAAAACTTCACAAACAACAAGTCCACCAGCACCCGCAAGGTGCGGGTGATCCCATACTTGCTCCGCCCCGCACGACGCGGATGATGGCGCACGGGCACCTCAACGATGCGATCCGTATAAGTCAGGGTGGAAAGCCAGGCCGGGATAAAACGATGCATTTCGCCATACAAGCGCACCCCCTTGATCACCGAGGCACGATAGGCTTTGAGGGTGCAACCATAATCATGTAAATAAACGCCCGTGAGACGGCGGATCAGATGATTGGCCATCTGCGACGGAATCTTGCGTAACAACAGACTGTCTTGCCGGTTTTTTCGCCAACCCGCCACCACATCCAGATTCTCCTCCAGCAAGCGCTGCGCCAGAGGCAGGATATCTTCCGGATCATTTTGCAGATCCGCATCCAGAGTCACAATCACCTCGCCCTGAGCCGCATCAATCCCCGCCTGCATCGCCGCGGTCTGTCCAAAATTTCGTTGCAGGTGGATGATTTTGAAACGCGCGCCGCGCGCCTCTGCCTCCCGGTCCAGCGCGGCGGCACTCCCGTCCCGGCTGCCGTCATCGACGATGATCACCTCGGCATCGGCGCCCCCCAGGACATTGCTGAGGGCCGCACACAGCGGCGAGACATTGCCGATCTCGTTGTAGAGCGGAATCACGACGGAAATAAGGGCCATTTATCCATCCCAATGCTGGAGAAAAGCACGAGCAGCGGCGGCAGGGTCCCGCGCTTCGAGAATACCGGAGAGCACCGCCACACCGCGCGCGCCAGCAGCCAGCGCCTCCGGCACCCGTGCTGCCGTCATTCCGCCGAGCGCAATGACGGGCAGAGACGATTCGGCGGCCATCGCCGCAAAAGCCCGGGATCCCAGCGCCGCCGTACCCGGATGACTGGAGGTGGGGAAAATCGGTGAGAGAAAGGCATAGCGCGCCCCCAGACGCGCCGCCTGCTGCAAGCCCACCGCGTCATGACAGGACACGCCAAACGCTTCATCGGGTTTTACGCCTGCCTCTAACTGAGCCTGGGTCAGGTGGCGACCAGACCGCGGCCAGTCGGGCAGGGGATCAGGATGATTGAGATAGACCTGCGCGTCTCGTGCCAGCGCCCCGGCGCACAGTGCCGCCAGCACATCGGCGCTAGAGTCATCCGACACTACTTTGCAACGCAACACCAGCCAGCGCAATCCGGCACCGAGCGCAGCTTCCAACGACCTCTGCAAATCGGGCAAGGACACCCTGCCCGGATCGGCAATCAGACAGAGCGGCGGCTGAGGCAAGGCCTCCGCCAATACGGCCGCCGTCATGCAGAGATTCGCGGGCAGGCATTCCAACGCAGGAATTTCCCAGGGATACATCCAGCGCACTTCCTGTCCTTCCCGGCCGTGCGCCGTGCCCGTCCAGTGCCGCACCCGGTAGAAATGCAGACGCACCGTCCGCTCCGGATAGGTATACTCCAGCACCCGGAAGGGTTCCGGCGCGGTTACCGTAATCCCCAGCTCTTCCCAGAGCTCCCGGACCAGCGCCTGTTCCGGTGTTTCACCCGGATCGACTTTACCGCCTGGGAACTCCCAGAAGCCCGGCCAGGGCTTGCCCTCCGGGCGCAGTGAAACCAGCAGGCGCCCGGAGGCATCTTCAATGATTCCGGTTGCGACGGGAACAGTGGGCATCAGCTACGGTAATCGGCGTTGATACGTACATAGTCATAGGACAGGTCACAGGTCCAGATTTGCGCTTCGGCGGCCCCTCTGCCGAGATCAACCCGTACCAGGATTTCCTCCTGAGCCATTGCCGCCTGCCCCGCCGCCTCACTGTAATTGGGGTCGCGGGCGCCATCCCGCACGATGCGCGTATCGCCCAGCCAGACCTGCACCCCATCCACTTCCAGGTCGTCCACGCCCGCTGAACCGATGGCCGCCAGCAGGCGCCCCCAGTTCGGGTCAGAAGCAAAGAACGCCGTCTTGATCAAGGGACTATGGGCCATCCGGTAAGCCACCTGCAGACACTCTGCTTCGTCACGCCCGCCCCGGATATGGATCGGAATAAACTTGGTCGCCCCCTCGCCATCGCGCACCACGGCCTGCGCCAACCACTGCGCCACCGCCGTGATGGCGTCTCTCAGGCTTACGTAGCGGGGATCTGTCGCCAAAAGGACGGGCGGCAGCGCCGCCCGTCCCGTTGCCATCAGGATGCAGGCATCGTTGGTAGAGGTATCGCCATCCACCGTAATGCGGTTGAAGGACTGTGCCATGGCCTCTTGCAGGCACTGCTGCAAGGCTGCCCCATGCAAAGGGGCATCGGTGGCGATATAGGCCAGCATCGTGGCCATATCCGGGCGGATCATCCCCGATCCCTTGGCCATACCGGTCACTGTGATCGTAATGCCATCCAGTTCCACCTGATGGGAACAGGCCTTGGCGATGGTATCCGTGGTCATGATCGCTGCCGCAGCCGCCTCCCATTGATCCTCGGCGAGTCCGGCAATGCAGGTTGGCAGTACTGCGGCGATCTTCTCCGCCAGCGCCACTGGTTCGCCGATCACACCGGTGGAAAAGGGTAGCACCGCCCCCGGCGCACAACCCAACTGTTCGGCCACCACCCGACAACTCGCCTCTGCCGCCTGCAAACCGACTGCGCCGGTACCGGCGTTGGCATTACCCGTATTGATCACCAGCGCCCGCACGCTGGGGCCGCCTACCAGATGACGCTGCGCTATCAGCACGGGCGCAGCGCAAAAGCGGTTGCGGGTAAAAACGCCCGCCACCTGGGACCCTTCCGCGAGATGGATCAGGGTCAGATCACGACGATTCGCATAGCGAATGCCCGCCTCCGCCACGCTCAGGCGAACCCCCGCTATGGGCAGGATATTCCGGGGAGGGTGGAGACCGACGGCCATACGTTTTCCTTATTGCAAACGCCCGTGACAATGCTTGTATTTTTTACCGGAACCGCAAGGACAAAACTGATTCCGCCCCACCTTGTCATCATTGACTACGGGACGATGGCCAGCCTCCTGTTCGCCAATAATTCCCAGCCCCGCCAATGCAAGGCCCTCATCTTCAACAGCCGACGCTGCGGCCGCCGCGAAATCTGGATGGGAGAACTGCAAATGCTGCGGTTGGGCGGCACGGGCAATGGCATCCCAATCCGTTGGCTCTGCTGGCGTCGGGCTCACATGCAGTCGGGACAAGGTACTGATCACTTCTTCGCGCAACTGATCCAGCATCGTGTTGAACATGACCAGAGACTCCCGCTTGTACTCCTGCTTGGGATTCTTCTGGGCATATCCACGCAGGTGAATGCCTTCACGGAGATGATCCATGCTCGCCAGATGATCCTTCCAGTGACTGTCCAGAACCTGCAGCAGGATGGACTTCTCAAAGTGACGGGCCATTTCACTGCCCATGAGTGCTTCCTTGGCCGCATAAGCAGACAACACCATTTCCATGATCCGCTCGCGCAACGCGGCGTGGGCGAGGCCCTTATCCTGCTCCAGCCATTGTTCGACCGGGACCTGCAGACCAAAAACCCGCTCCAGCGCCGATTCCAGGCCGGGTAGATCCCAGCGTTCTTCCATAACGCCTTCAGGCGCAGTATCGGCCAGCACCGCGTCGAGGACGTCATCACGCAGCGCATGGATTTCCGAACTGACATCATCCGCATCCATGAAGGCATTACGCTGCTGGTAGATGATCCGGCGCTGCTCATTGGCCACATCATCGTATTCCAGCAATTGTTTGCGGATATCGAAGTTGCGACTTTCCACCTTGCGCTGGGCATTCTCAATGGACTTGGTCACCCAGGGATGCTCAATCGCCTCACCTTCCTTCATCCCCAGCTTCTGCATCAGACCGCCCAGCCGGTCACTGCCAAAAATGCGCATCAGCGGGTCATCCAGAGAAAGATAAAAACGCGTAGTACCGGGATCACCCTGGCGAGCGGAGCGCCCCCGCAACTGGTTGTCTACCCGCCGCGATTCATGACGTTCGGTGCCGACAATATGGAGTCCGCCCGCCGCTATCACCGCATCATGCAACCCCTGCCAACCATCCTTAAGTGAATCGATCCGTTGGGTTTTTTCCTCTTCTTCCAGATCCGGATTGGCCAGCACCATATCCACCTGATGCCCAACATTGCCGCCCAACACGATGTCGGTACCACGCCCCGCCATATTGGTAGCGATGGTCACCATTCCGGGTTTGCCGGCCTGGGCAACGATCTCGGCTTCGCGCTGATGCTGCTTGGCATTCAGCACTTCATGGGGAATCCGTGCCTGCCTGAGATGGTGGGACAAAAATTCGTTATGCTCGATAGAAGTGGTACCCACCAGTACCGGCTGACCACGCTGCTGACAGTCGCGGATATCCTCAACAATGGCCGTCCACTTTTCCTGGCTGGTGCGATAGATGAGGTCAGCTAGGTCCGTCCGCCGCATCGGCTTATGAGTCGGTATCACCACCACTTCCAGCCCGTAAATCTGATTCAGCTCAAAGGCCTCGGTGTCCGCAGTACCAGTCATGCCCGAAAGCTTTTCATACATGCGAAAATAATTCTGGAAGGTGATGGAGGCCAGGGTCTGGTTTTCATTCTGAACGGCCACCCCTTCCTTGGCTTCCACCGCCTGATGCAGACCATCGGACCAGCGCCGCCCGGACATCATGCGCCCGGTGAATTCATCAACAATGCAAACCTCTCCGTCGCGGACAATATAATCCGTCTCCCGCCGGTAGATCACATGGGCACGCAGCGCCTGATTGAGATGATGGACCAGGGTAACATTGGCCAGATCATAGAGATTGCCGTCACTCAGTAGGCCGCTTTCTGCCATCAAGCGTTCCGCCTTTTCGATCCCCTCTTCCGTGAGCATCACCTGCCTGGCCTTCTCATCGACCGTATAGTCCTCATCGACCACAAAATTTCCGACGAGTTTGTCCACCCGGTAGTAAAGGTCGGTATTCTCTTCGGTGGGACCGCTGATAATCAGTGGGGTACGTGCCTCGTCGATAAGGATGGAGTCCACTTCGTCGATGATGGCGTAGTGAAGGCCGCGCTGCACCCGGTCGGCCGGAGAAAACGCCATGTTATCACGCAGATAATCGAAACCGAACTCGTTATTGGTGCCGTAGGTGATGTCAGCAGCATAAGCGGCGCGGCGCTCCTCGCTGGAAATATCCGAGAGGATGGTACCCACACTCAGGCCCAGAAAGCCGTGAATCTTACTGACCCACTGAGCATCACGGCTGGCCAGATAGTCATTGACCGTCACTACATGCACGCCCCTACCCTGGAGGGCGTTGAGGTAGGCGGGCAGGGTCGCGACGAGGGTCTTGCCCTCACCGGTGCGCATTTCCGCAATTTTACCTTCATGCAACATGCAGCCACCGATCAGCTGCACGTCGTACTGGCGCATGCCCATCACCCGCTGAGTCACCTCACGCACCACCGCAAAAGCCTCGGGCAACAAGGCCTCGAGTGATTCACCGTGGGCCACCCGCTCTTTAAAGAGCATGGTCTGTCCGGCCAGGGTGGCATCGTCCATGGATTTGTAGTGATCTTCCAGGGCGTTGATCTGCGCCACGACGGCACGGGCCTTCTTGATCAGGCGGTCATTGCGACTGCCAATGACATGGCGGATGATGGTTCCAAACATGAGCACACAAGCCTAGGTAAAAAATATCGAGCAGGGTAGCATGAAAGCCTATGGATGATAAACGACGACGTACCTGGCGCCCCATGACGCAAAACCCTTCCGGGCCGATCGGAGAGGTCTGCCGTCGCGGAACACTATTACGTGAGCGCCAAATGGACTGGAATGCGTTACTCTCACTGGAGGCACAGGACCATACCTGGCTGGTGGATTGGTCCGGGGGGGTGCTGAGTGTGCTCTGTCAGAGCCCGGTGTGGATTTCATGGTTACGAAGAAATGAAAAAAACATACTGAAACAATGGAATAATCGCTTCCCAAACACTCCAGCGCAGCAAATCACAGCCTCGGTGCGACCATGGTCATACCGGCTGCCGCAACCAGCCAAAATCCCGATAGTGCCTCACATTTCAGCGGCGGCGGCCCAAGCGCTGCGCGCAGAGGCCGAGGCCGATCAAATGCCAGAAGCCATAGCCGTCGCGCTTAAGCGCCTAGCAGCCACTCTGGACAGCCTTCAGACAGAGGCTGTCGCCAGTGCCTCAGCAAAGGAAAATGGCGCGCGCCTCTCGGAGTAATCCACAAACTCCCAGGCATCCTGACGAAGAAGTAACGCCCGCAGTAGATTGTTGTTGAGGGCATGCCCTGCCTTGTGACCAGAAAAATGCCCCACCAGCGGGTGGCCAAGCAGATAGAGATCGCCGATGGAGTCAAGCACCTTGTGGCGCACGAACTCGTTGGTGTAACGCAGACCTTCTTCATTGAGCACGCGGTAATCATCGACCACAATGGCGTTATCGAGATTGCCACCGAGGGCGAGCCCCATGCGCCGCAATGTCTCGACTTCGCGCATAAAGCCGAAGGTACGCGCACGTGCCACTTCCTTTAGATAAGACGTTCGGGCGAAATCGACAGTCACTTCCTGACTGCCATTTTTCATCACGGGATGATCGAAATCGATGGTAAAGCTCACCTTAAAACCTTCGAAGGGCTCCAATTGCACCCAACGATCACCATCTTCTGCCCTGAGGGGCTTGGTGATACGGATGAAACGCTTGGGTGTATTTTGCTCTTCGATCCCAGCGCACTGGATGAGGAATACAAAGGGCGCAGCGCTACCATCCATGATCGGCACTTCCGGTCCATCGAGATCTACATACGCATTATCAATACCCAAACCCGCCAGGGCCGACATCAGATGCTCAATGGTACCGACCCGTATCTGACCATCACCGATATTGGTAGACAGGCGAGTATCCACCACATGCAGAGGGTCGGCCTTGATCCAGGCGCCACCCTCGATATCGCTACGGTGGAAAACGATCCCGGTATTCACCGGCGCCGGGCGCAGGCCGATATACACCTTCTTGCCACTGTGCAAGCCGATACCGGTGCCCCAGATCATATTTTTGAGCGTGCGCTGACGGATCATGTTCCCTTTCGCGATCTCGGGGATCGCCCTCCCGCTAAATGCGTGTGGCCCACTTTACAACTTTTGTTGTCTCTATACAACTAACCGACTGGTCAGGCAGTGTACAGCGACCTGCCACCCTTGACAATATTCCGTTGACATTTATTAACACATCCGTTGACTGTCTTTATTTAGCGGGTCGGTGCGGTTCATCACCCCAAGGCGCATCTGGTTATGTATAATCCAACGGATCAGGCGACCGCGGTACCGTGGTCGCACCAAAACAAGTTTCTCCAATACAAGGACGTATATCATGGCGACCCCCAGCAGCAAAAAAACTCTGATGACCCTTTACTCCGACAACGATTGTGTTTTTGCGCACCGCGTCCGCTTCGTTCTGGAGGAAAAGGCCATGGAGTACCAGACCATCGACGTTGATCTCGCCAATAAGCCAGAAGATCTCGCGGAACTCAACCCCTACAATCAGGTGCCTACCCTGGTAGATCGTGATCTGGCCATCCACGAATCCGTCCTCATCATGGAGTATCTGGATGAGCGTTTTCCGCACCCCCCGTTGATTCCAGTGGATCCCATCTCCCGCGCCAAGGTGCGCCTGGGTCTCTTACGTTTCGACCGCGACTGGTTCGCACCGCTCTTCCAGCCGGGCTACAGTGCCGAGCAGGTCAAAACGGCTAAGGAGCAGATCCGCAGCACCCTTGCCGGACTGAGCAGCATTTTCGGGCAGCAGCGTTTCCTCTTCGGCGATGAACTCTCGGTGCTCGACTGCGCCATTGCTCCACTCCTGTGGCGCCTGCCAGTTCTGGAAATCGGCCTGCCTGCGGCGGCCCGCGCCACCCAGGAATATATGGACCGCCTCTTCAACATGGAAAGCTTCAAACGCAGCCTGACGCCCGTCGAAAAGGCCATGCGCTGACATGGTCGTCGACCTCGCCCGCCTCCAGAGCCTGCCGGAAGGGCTCTTTGCACGCTGCGCCCGCGATCCCGACAGAACTATTGCCCTGCAACGACAGGGCAATGCTTTTCAGCCGATGACGGCAGCGACCTTCGCAGGACATGTAAAGGCAAGGGCGCGGGGACTTCTGCATTTGGGTGTACGTCGGGGCGAGCGGGTCATTCTGATGGCGCCCAACTCCCTGGATTGGGCGATCATGGATTTTGCCATCCTCAGCGTTGGCGCCGTTACCGTTCCGCTCTACCCGACGTTCAGCCCACGCGAGATTCACTATGTGCTGGGCGACAGTGGCGCCGGATTGATGCTGTTGGAAGGCGCTGGTGAGTGGCATCGCATGGGCGTGGGCTGGGGCGTGCCCGGTGATCGTATTCTGTTGCGCGATGCGGCCGCCGCGCAGAACGCCGGGCTGCGCCACTGGGCGGCGCTGGAGAACGACGGCGCAGCCATACCCGATACCGGGTTGGAAGAACATCTGGCGGCAATACAGCGTCAACAAACCGCAACCATCGTATATACCTCCGGGACGACGGGCTGGCCCAAGGGCGTTATGCTCAGTCACGGCAACATCCTGAGCAATATCGAAGGGTTCGTTCCGTTGGTGCCACTGCATGCCGGACAACGCCTGCTCTCCATTCTGCCCCTCTCCCATGTTTTTGAACGGGGCACGGGGCACTTCGGCGCCTATCTGCTGGGGCTGGAAGTCGCCTACGCGGAGCGCCCGGACACCGTCCTCCGCGATATGGAAGCCTCTCATCCAGACATTATGATCGCCGTGCCACGGGTCTTCCAACTGCTCTATAGCCGGGTACGACGGGGTATCGAAGATCGACCGGGCCTGCTCGGTCGTTTTCTGCGTCGAGGAGCGGGTATTGATCCGGAGGGACGTCCCGCAGCGCGCTGGCAGCGCTCCCTCACCCGCCGCCTGCTGGTCCGCAATCTCCGCAAAAAGCTGGGGGGACGCTTGCGTTTCTTCGTCTCTGGAGGCGCTCCACTGGATGCTGAAATTGCTCGGTTTTTTATTGAGTTGGGGCTACCTGTTGTTGAGGGCTACGGCATGACCGAGGCGAGTCCGGTGATCGCCGCCAATCCACTGGAGGCCATTCGCCCGGGAACCGTGGGACAGTTCCTACCCAATCTGGAGGGACGTATCGCTGCTGATGGCGAAATCCTGGTGCGCGGCCCATCCGTCATGCTGGGCTACTGGAACAATGAGAGTGCCACGCGCGAGACACTGGTAGACGGCTGGTTACACACTGGCGACGTGGGCAGCCTGGACCCGGACGGTTATCTGCGCATCAGTGACCGCAAGAAAGACCTGATCGTGAATTCTGCTGGCGAGAACATTCCGCCGCAGAAGATTGAGATGCGATTGATGGCGCAAGCGCTGATCGACCAAGCCGTCGTCTTCGGCGATCGCATGCCCTATCTCATGGCCCTTATTTTTCCCAATAAGGAACTCCTCACAGAACGTGTCGGCATTCACGCTGACGGTACCGCAATCCGCAAGGCCATCCAAGCGGCCATCTCGACCGCCCTCGCCGATCTGCCCTCCCACGAACAGGTACGGCGTTTCGCCTTGCTGCCAGAGGCACTGAGTGAGGCCAATGGCGAACTAACCCCCACCCTCAAGGTGAAACGGCGCATCGTCGCCGAACACTACGCCGAGCTGCTGGCGCAAATGGGCCATGGCAAAGGCTGATCTCCCATGCTACTTACGCCGCCCGCTGCACTGATTCCCATTCTAACGGCCTTGCAGCGGACGGGGGCGCGGGTCTTGGTGGTAGGAGGTACACCGCGGGATGCTCTGCTCGGTGTGATCACCCACGATTGGGATCTGGAAATACACGGATTGGGCGAGGCCCGTTTGGCCGAATGTCTGGAGCCTTTCGGCGCCCATCGGGTAGGTGGCCGCTGTGCAGTCTGGGTGGTGGCCGGTGCGGAGATTTCCCTGCCACAGGCACGGGGCGGGCAAATCAACCCCCACCTGCCCTGGGCCATCGCCGCCCAGCGGCGGGATTTTTCGGTCAATGCTCTGGCCTGGGACTGGCAAGCTCAGCGCCTCTTGGACCATGTTGGAGGAGTAGCGGACCTCCACGCACGGCGGCTCCGCGTAGTAGCGGCCGACACTTTTGGGGAAGACCCTCTGCGCGTTTTCCGCGCGGCCCGGTTGGCCGGCCAGTTAGGCTTTTCTATTGAAGCCCGGAGTGCCACACTCTGCCGCCAATTGGCACCCCGCCTACAAGATGTCCCCCAGGAACGCATACGCAAAGAGTGGGAAGCACTGCTCCTGCGCGGCGAGCATCTGATCCGGGCCTGGGATAGTCTCGCCCTTACTGGCAGTATCACCCGATTCCCCGAACTCCGTGCCCTGCAAGCAGTACCCCAGCACCCCGATGTTCACCCGGAAGGCGATGTCTGGATATACACCGGGCGAGTGCTTGCCGCTGCCAGCCAACTCCGCAGCGGCGACAAAACGCGCGACACCATACTCATGCTTGGCGCCCTACTGCACGACCTCGGCAAAGCCAGCACCACCCGGCGCGACTCCCAAGGTCGCTGGCGCGCTTTCGGACATGAACGGACACGAGTCGCCGCCGAGACTTTCCTAAGCCGCTACTTTCCCGGCAACCATCTCAGCCATCAGGTGCTGCCCCTCATTCGCTGGCACGGCACGCCTTATGCCCTGCACCGCGATGGCGCGGGGCGCGCCGCCTACGCCCGCCTTGCCCTACAGGTCCCTGACCGCCCCTTACTGCTGGATCTTGCCCTGGCAGATGGGCGCGGGGCAGGCACAGAGCGTCCTCCAGCCATAGAGGTCACCCGCAAGATATGGCAAGAGATGAACGTTTGGTCCGGTCTCCCGGATCCGCTGCTAAAGGGGGCCGACCTGATGGCACTGGGACTCGCCCCCGGGCCACGGTTGGGTAAGGCGCTGGCACTTGCCCACGAACTGCAGGTGATCGGTGGTTACCACGATCACAAACCGCTGATCGCGGCGTTGCGCCGGCGCCTGCCCGAACTCAGTCTCCGAGACGACCGTGTTTATGGACCGCCGTCGCGTTTCCCCAGTGACTAACGTCCGGTACCTGGACCCCCACCCACCAGTAGGTAGCGACACTGTCCCGCCCATGACCGCCGACAAGGCTTTGCCCCGACGCCAGGTACACATGCTGTAAATGCTTCCGCGCATCCTCACGACTCCGGAAAACAGACCAGGCCACCACCCGCTCCATCGGCGTAGTGGAAGGCACTTCCCGTGCTTCATCGAGAAAACTGTCGTTGATCATGGCACTCCACCCCCTCTATGGCCATCGCAGCGGGCCACGGTGGGCCCCCGAGGACAATGGCGATCGTGTCCCACAGTATAGCGCGCGAAGTCCGATCCTGCGTTTTTCTTCTGACAGCAGGCCATAAAACGCGTATGATCCGCGACGGAGTGGGCCAGACGACCGCCGCGGAGCAATCCGGGGAGGAAAGTCCGGGCTCCATAGGGCAAGGCGCCGGCTAACGGCCGGGAGGCGTGAGCCTACGGAAAGTGCCACAGAAAATATACCGCCAAGCGCGCAAGCGCCGGTAAGGGTGAAAAGGTGCGGTAAGAGCGCACCGCATTTCCGGTAACGGAAATGGCAGGGAAAACCCCGCCTGGAGCAAGACCAAATAGGCGTGCGATACCGTGGCCCGCGGTGCACGCGGGTAGGTTGCTGGAGCCTGCGCGCAAGTGCAGGCCTAGAGGAATGGTCGTCCACGACAGAACCCGGCTTATCGGCTCACTCCAATTTTTACCACACATCCCATATTATTCTGGACAGGCACCCTGAAAACAATAAATAAAACACATTAAAATCAATAATATAAAAAATCCCTACGAATAGGATATGCTCATTTTATTATCCCGCAATATTAAACTTACAGTCCATTTTGCGCCATGTAATCCGATGATTGCAGAAACCCCTTCAAGTAGTTTATTTACTCTTTATAAACATGCTCTAACATGCCGTAATTATTCGTTTTTCTCCTTGACAGCGGACGTTCCTCCCTCTAATCTTCAAATGGTGGGGGGAAGTGGGGCAAAGTGGAAGAATTTGGAGGAGGGCGCAGGCATGTTTAGGGGAACGCATCGGCACAGTCTGGACAGCAAGGGACGCATGAATGTCCCAGCGCGCTTCCGCGACTGGCTGAGCGCCCACTGCGACGGGCAACTCATTGTCACCATCGATGCCCAGAGCCAGGAAGGAGAACGCTGCCTGATCGCCTACCCCCTGCCCACCTGGGAAAAGGTCGAACGCCGCATCGCCGAACTCCCCAGCAACAATGCCGCAGCCCGTCAGTTTCAACGTCTATTTGTGGGGCAGTCCGAAGAGCTCCGCCTGGATGCCCAAGCCCGCATCCTCCTTTCCCCCAACCTGCGCAAATTCGCCGAGCTGGACAAAGAACTGGTACTGGTAGGTCAGATCGACAAATTTGAAATCTGGGATGCGGCCCGTTGGGATACCTGCCAGGAAAACTGGCTGGCCAACGCCAATGGTTTCGCTAGCTTGGGTGATCTGGTCCTGTGAGAGGTGAAAATGAACAAAACACAGCACACGTTGCAGTTCTTCTGGCAGAAACCATCGCCGTCCTGCGTCCGGCATTCCATACCGGTACACCGGTGCGCTGCGTCGACGCGACCGGCGGACGGGGCGGCCACAGTTCGGCCTTGCTGGCTGAACTCGGGGCGGCAGACACCCTGCTCATCCTCGACCGCGACCCGACCGCCATTGCCGCGCTGCGCGCACGCTTCGCGAAGGATTCCCGGGTATATATCCGTCAGGCATGTTTCAGCCAATTGGCCAATGAGCTTGCGGCGCTGGAATGGGAGAGCGTGGACGCCATTCTCGCCGACCTCGGCGTTTCTTCCCCACAACTGGATGAGGCAGACCGCGGCTTCAGCTTCCTGCGCGACGGCCCTCTCGATATGCGCATGGACCCCGAGGCAGGCATGAGCGCCTCCGAATGGCTGGCCATCGCACCCGAAACGGAAATAACGCAAGTGTTGCGCGAATATGGCGAGGAACGTTTTGCCCGCGCCATTGCCCGCGCCATCCTGCGGGCACGGGAACAATCCCCCATCACCAGAACCTTGCAACTGGCGGACCTGATCGCCGAGATACTGCCCCGTCACGAAATCGGGCAGCATCCGGCCACCCGCAGTTTTCAGGGCATCCGCATTTTCATCAACCGCGAACTGGAGGAACTGGAAACATTTCTCCCCCAGGCCATGAATGCGTTGCGCGCGGGTGGACGACTGGCGGTGATCAGCTTTCACTCTCTGGAAGATCGATTGGTAAAACGTTTTTTCCGCGCTGACGATTATCGTATCAGCACGGATATACCCCTGCGTGCCAGCGAGCTCCCGCCCCTGCCATGGCATCCTGTCGGTAAAGCCCTGCGGGCTGGCATCCGGGAAATTCGCGACAATCCCCGTTCCCGCTCGGCCGTGCTGCGGACTGCCGAAAGGAGTGAACGCCATGCGGCGTAGCACCATTATTTTCGCCCTGCTGATTACCGCCACGCTGTTCGGCATCGTCGCGGCTAGAGAGAATACCCGTAGCCAATTCATCGCTTTACAGAAAGCCCAGGCCAGACATTTCGCCCTTGACAACCGTTGGGGCCAACTCCAACTGGAACAGGCCACGCTCGCTTCCAATGCCCGCGTGGGAGATATCGCGCGCCAAAAACTCGGGCTCTCAGCCCCCAAAAACGATCAAATTGTCATGGTCAGAGCACCATGATCTATCCCGGCGCCTCCTTCCTCTCGCCGCCACCCGCCACGCTTCCCGCATGGCGGGCGACTGCGGTGTGGGCAGTGCTTGCGTTGGGTTTGGCGGCGATCATGGCGCAAGCCTGGCGCGCGCAGGTGGAGCACGGTCCGTTCCTACGCGATCAGGGCGCGCAACGTTATCTGCGACACTTTGCCTTACCGGCGCAGCGCGGCCCCATTCTCGATCGTTCCGGTAAGGCGCTCGCGCTGTCCGTCCCAGTGCAAACCCTCTGGGTAGACCCCCGGTTGTTTAACCCACAGCAGGCACGCTGGCCACAAATTGCCGAAGACCTAGGGATCAGCGCAACCGCCCTTGCCGCACGGATCCATAGCGGTGGCAGTCGGTTCGCGTTCCTCGCCCGCCAGATTGCACCGGAACGCGCCGCGACCATTCTCGCCCTGCATGTGCCCGGTTTATACAGCCTTAACGAAAACAGGCGTTACTATCCCTCCGGCAGCATAGCCGCGCCATTACTCGGTTTTACCAATGTAGACGGGCGCGGCATTGAAGGGCTGGAGATGGCCTATAACCAGTGGCTGCAAGGGAAGGCGGGGGAAGAAACCGGGTTGCGCGATAACCTGGGACATCCGCTGGCGATCCTCGGCACTGCCAGGCTGGCACAGCCCGGTCAGACACTGACCCTGAGTATTGACCGCAACATCCAGTATGTGGCATATACCGCCCTCGCCTCTGCCGTACAGCGTTTTCAGGCGCATTCCGGGGCAGCGGTACTTATGAATGTGCACACTGGCGAAATCCTCGCCATGGTCAGTTATCCCTCTTTCAACCCCAATGAGCGTACGGATTATCAACCCAGTCTTTACAACAACCGTGCCGTCGCCGACACTTTCGAACCAGGCTCGGTGATGAAACCTTTTACCATCGCAGCAGCTTTGGATGACGGCAGCATTCAGCCGAATTCCACGTTTGATGTGAACACCAACTGCTTTCGGGTGGCCCATTACTGCATTCAGGACGATATTCGCCACGGCGTCCTCGACCTCGCTCAGGTGCTCAAGTATTCCAGCAACATTGGCGCGGCGAAGATTTCCTTGCAGACGCCGCCTGCCGATCTATACCAGATGCTGCGCAACGTCGGCTTTGGGCAAGTGAGCGGCTTAGAACTGCCAGGGGAGACGGGCGGCACGGTTCCCGCATGGCGGGGTTGGGATGTGGCGCGGCGTGCCGCCATGGCTTACGGTTATGGTCTCTCCGTCACACCTTTGCAGCTAGCGGCGGCTTATGGCGCCATTGCCAATAACGGCGCCTATGTCCAACCCACCTTACTGCGCAAGATCAGCACCCACCCCCCGCACAGTCAACAGGTTATCCCGGTCGCCACTGCGGCGCGACTGCGCGACTGGCTCGCCGGGGTGACCAGTCGGGGCGGCACCGGTTTCCTTGCTGCGATTCCTGGCTATTCGGTAGCCGGGAAAACCGGCACGTCCATCATGGCTAATGGCAAGGGCGGCTTTCATAAGCATAAGGTGAATACCACCTTTGTCGGCTTCGCGCCCGCTAACCATCCGCAATTCGTCATGGCCGTGGTGGTGCGTGGGCCAACTCAGGGCTGGCGTTATGGCGGGGTAGTCGCCGCCCCGGTATTTCGGGTAACCATGAGCGCTGCCCTGCATCAAATGGGCGTACAACCTGATGTCAGCGTCAGCGCCTGGAATGCTGCGACGGGGAAAGCCATGACTGCAGACCAGGAGCGGCGTTGGGCCGAGGGGGCTGGCGATGCTGCACACTGAGACACTCGCCAGCCTGTTGCCCACCACTCCGGCTGCCATGGCAGGGATTGCCTTGCATGGTATTGAAACCGATACCCGCCGCCTGCGGCCGGGCATGCTCTACGTCGGATTGAACACCAACCATGGTGATGGCCGGCAATTTTTGGCACAGGCTTGGGCGGCAGGTGCAGTCGCAGCTCTGTTAGAGAGCGGTGAAGAGAGCACTTACACTGAACAGAATCACCTCGTCTGGCAAAGCCCGCAGGCACGGGCTCTGCTCGGTAGGTCACTGCGCCGCTGGCATCGCTGGGACGAGGGTCAGGCGCCCGTCATCATTGGTGTTACCGGCACCAATGGCAAGAGCAGCGTCACCCGCCTCATTGCCGAACTCGCGCCGCAGCCCGCAATGGTCATCGGCACCCTCGGCTACGGCCGCGTGGATGCGCTTATCGCCCACGCCAATACCACACCGGACCCAGTCCCTTTGTGGCAGACCCTGGCCACGCTGCGCGATCAGGGTGCCAAGGTCATCGCCATAGAAGTCTCCTCCCATGCGCTCGCACTGGAACGGATTGCAGCAGTACCCTTTGCCGCTGCCGTATTCACCAATCTTAGTCGAGACCATCTTGATTTTCATGGGGACATGGCGCACTACGGCGCAACCAAAGCCCGCCTCTTCCAGACGCCAGGCCTCCAGTTGGCCGTAGTAAACAGCGACGACCCATTCGCTCGACAGGTCGCTGCCGCTGTGGCACCGGAAGTCCGGCAACTGCGCTTCGGGGTAAAGAGCGGAGATTACCAGGCTGTCGAGTTGCATCCCGGTGCCAGCGGTACCCTGCTCGACCTGCATACCCCTACCGGCCCGCGGCGCCTGCGCAGCCCCCTCATCGGCAACAGCAATGTCCAGAATCTGCTGGCCGCGCTGGCCACCGTCGAAGGTATGGGCTGGCCGGTCAGTGACACCGCTATCGCCGGACTCGACTTGCCGGAAGGTCGTTATCAGCGCTTGGCTCCGGTCCCCGGCAGGGCACAGGTGATGATCGACTATGCCCACACCGCCGACGCACTGCAGCGGGTGTTGACCGACCTGCGCGAAATCGCTAAAGGTACCGTGACCGTGGTCTTTGGCTGCGGTGGTAATCGGGATCGCGGCAAACGTCCAGAAATGGGGCGGGTAGCCGAACGCCTTGCCGACCGCGTCATTCTCACCGACGATAACCCACGCAGCGAGGCGCCCGAAGCTATCGTTAACGACATCCTGGGCGGTATGGAATGGCCCGATCGGGCTATCGTGATTCATGACCGCGCGGCGGCCATCCGCACCGCCATCACTGCATCACGGGCAGGAGATTGGGTGCTCATCGCCGGTAAGGGACACGAGCGCATCCAGGAGATATTGGGGCAACGTTTACCCTTTCAGGACCGCAGCGTTGCCGCGGAGGTGCTCCGCACATGATCCGCTATTCACTGAAAGAAATCGCTGAAATAACTGGGGGCAAGCTGTTGCCCGGCAGCAATGGCCGCAAAGAAATTCAGGGCATCGCTACGGACAGCCGTCAGCCGATGACGGGACAACTTTTTGTAGCATTGCGCGGCGACCGCTTCAATGGCGAGGACTTTGTGCCTGATGCTCTTGCTCAGGGCGCCGGTGCCGTGCTGACGGGCACCCCTGTCGCAGCACCCGGCGTCTTGGTAGGGGATGCCCTGATAGCGTTGCAGACACTGACCACTCACTGGCGGCAGCGTTTCAGCCTGCCGCTGTTGGCAGTGACCGGCTCCTGCGGCAAAACAACGGTCAAAGAAATACTCACCGCTATCCTTAACGAGTCAGGCCCGGTACTCGCCACACGCGGTAATCAGAACAATCACGTGGGTGTGCCTCTGACGCTTGCTCGGCTCGGCCCGGAGCATCGCTACGCGGTGCTGGAAATGGGCATGAATCACTCCGGCGAACTCACCCTCCTCAGCAAGCTGGCGCGGCCCACCCTGGCCCTGATCAACAATGCAGCCCCCGCGCATCTGGAAGGCCTTGGCAGCGTTGCCGCCATTGCTGCTGCCAAAGGCGAAATTCTCTCCGGGCTCGACGACCGCGGTCTCACCATCCTCAATGGCGATGATCCCTTTGCGGGTTTCTGGGCGGAACGGGCGCCGGGCGAGGTTTGGCGCTTCAGCTTAGAGCATCGTCCGACGCGAGTGCGCGGGCACTGGCGCGCCCACGAACAGGGTGGCGGACATCTGGAGGTGCATGCTCCACAAGGTCAATTCACACTGGAGATTCCCTTGCCCGGTCAACACAATGGCCGCAATGTCCTGGCGGCCACGACCGCGGCGCTAGCGCTCGACATTCCCATTCCGCAGATTCAACGGGCGGTGGCCGCACTGAAGGCCATCCCTGGACGTTTGCAGTGGTGCTCCGGCCCCCATGGCAGTCGAGTTCTGGATGACACTTACAATGCCAATCCTGCCTCCCTGGAAGCCGCTCTGCGCGTGCTCGCCGCGCAGAGCGGCCAACGCGTTCTGGTCCTCGGTGACATGGGTGAACTGGGTCCCGAAGCGGCACTTTACCACCGGCAGGCGGGGACGCTGGCGCAGCAACTCGGTATTGAGCGGCTTTACGCACTTGGCCCGCTGGCGGCGGAAGCAGCCGATGCCTTTGGCGTCAACGCCGACGCCTTTTCCGAATTGCCCCCTTTACTGGTCGCCCTGCAAAGTCGCCTGGACGAAGACACCGTGGTGCTGATCAAAGGCTCTCGCGCCGCCCGCATGGAGCGTGTTGTCCAGGTCCTAACCGGGGGGGGGGATGCCTGATGCTCTACGCCCTCTTTATTCAACTCGGCAGCCTTTATCACGGATTTTACGTTTTTCAGTATCTGACCCTGCGCGGCGTATTGGCCATCCTGACTGCATTGATACTCTCGTTGCTCATCGGTCCTTTTTTTATCGCCCGCCTGCGCCAGTACAAAATCGGCCAGATGGTCCGCAACGACGGCCCCGAAACCCACCTGAGCAAGCAAGGGACACCCACCATGGGCGGAGCCCTGATCCTGCTGGTAGTCATCCTGACGACGCTGCTCTGGTCAGATTTGAGTAATCCGCTGGTCTGGGTGGCGGTCTTCACTACCCTGGCCTTTGGTGCCATCGGCTTCATCGACGACTGGCGCAAGCTGCGGCGCAAAAACACCAAGGGACTCTCAGCGCGAGCCAAATATGGTTTACAGTCGCTGGTGGCCTTCGCCGCAGCGGGGGTGCTCTACACGCTGGCCAGCAGGCCGGTAGAGACCAGCCTGATCCTGCCTTTCATACCGCATGTGCTGATTCCGCTGGGCATCGGTTTCATCCTGTTCAGCTATTTCGTGATTGTCGGCACCTCCAATGCCGTCAATCTGACCGACGGACTGGATGGCCTAGCCATTGTACCAACAGTCATGGTCTCAGCGGCTTTAGGAATATTTGCTTACGTGTCCGGCAACGCGGTCTTCGCCCACTACCTGGATGTGCCCTGGGTGCCGGGCTCCGGCCAGATGCTGATTTTCTGCGGAGCACTGGTGGGTGCGGGGCTCGGTTTTCTTTGGTTTAACACGTATCCGGCCGAGGTTTTTATGGGCGATACCGGCGCCCTCGCGCTGGGCGCGGCACTGGCCATCGTCGCCATCGTCGCCCGTCAGGAACTCGTGCTGGTCATTATGGGCGGCGTTTTTGTGGTAGAAACCTTATCCGTCATCATCCAGGTGGCCTCCTTCCGGCTCACCGGCAAACGGGTCTTCCGCATGGCGCCCCTGCACCATCATTTTGAGAAAAAAGGCTGGCCCGAACCCCGGGTGGCGGTCCGTTTCTGGATCATCACCGTGATTTTGGTCCTCGTCGGTCTTTCCAGCCTGAAGATACGCTGACATGGACTTCAACGGCAAAGAGGTATGCATCGCTGGCATGGGCAAGACGGGACATTCCCTCCTGCGCACTGCGTTGCGCCTGGGCGCCCATTGCCGGGCCGCGGACACCCGCCTGCTAAAAGACGCCGCCGATATGCGGCAACGATACCCAGACGTCGATTTCCATTTTGGCGGCCTTCCCGAAGACATGTTCCTGGGTGCAGATATCATCCTGCTCAGCCCCGGGCTGACGCCGACATTGCCCGCCCTGCTCCGCGCCAGACAAGCAGGTATAGAGATCATGGGCGATATCGAACTTTTTGGCCGGATCGCCCAAACGCCCATCGTCGCCATCACCGGCAGCAATGGCAAAAGCACGGTCACCACTTTGCTTGGCGAGATGGCACAAGCCGCCGGACTACGCGCCGCCGTCGGTGGCAACCTCGGCACCCCCGCCCTCGACCTTTTGCCGGAAACAGGTCCCGAGCCGGAGCTCTATGTGCTGGAACTGTCCAGCTTTCAGCTCGCGGCCTGCCAGCGCTTTCACCCACGCGTCGCCGCCATCCTCAACCTGAGCCCCGACCATCTCGACTGGCACGGAGACTATACGGCCTATGGTGACGCCAAGGCGCGCATTTTCCAGGCGATGGGGGCGGGAGATACCCTGGTACTGAATGCCGAAGACCCCTTTACCGCCACGCTCCCCGCCCAGGTTCCGGCAGGGTTGCAGCTGCAGTTCTTTGGACAGACAGGCGATCGCGACGCCTATACTGCCGATGATCAGCTCTGCCTGCGCGCCGACGGTCCGTTGCTGGCCTTGGATCAACTCCTGCTACGCGGTGGGCATAACACCGAAAATGTGTTGGCGGCGGCTTTGCTCGCTCGTGCCGTAGATATTCCACTGACCGCCATTCGGCAGGCCTTGCGCAATTTCTCCGGTTTGCCCCACCGCCTCGCCTGGATCGCTGAGGTGAACGGCGTGAACTACTACGACGATTCCAAGGGTACCAATCTGGGCGCCACCCTCAAAGCCATGTCCGGCTTGCCGGGACCCCTGGTGATGATTTTGGGCGGCGATGCCAAGGGAGCCGACCTGAGCCCGCTGCGGGAGGCTTGCATCGGTCAACGGGGGGCCATTGTCATAGGTAAGGATGGCTGGCAAATAGCCGCGCTACTGGCAGACGTGTTACCGGTGCAAGCCGCTGACAGTATGCCAGCAGCGGTGCTGGCGGCCGCAGAGATGGCGCAAAGTGGCGATCAAGTGCTGCTCTCGCCTGCCTGCGCCAGCACGGACATGTTCACCGATTATCAGGATCGCGGCCGCCAGTTTGCCGCGGCCGTGCAGACCGTGACGGGGAGAGTGGCATGACCAGGCCAAGCTGGTGGTTAGCGGAAGACGGACTTGCCGACACGGTTCTCTGGTGGATCATACTGGCCCTGCTCGGCTTCGGCTTCATCATGGTCTACTCCGCCAGCGCTCCGATCGCCCAACACGATACCGGCAATCCCTTCTTTTTTGCCGAGCGGCAGGGCCTCTACGGTATTTTTGCCGCTGCGATACTCTATTACGCCAGCCGCATTGATCTGGATTTCTGGGAGCGCATCACTTTCCCGCTGATGGGCCTTTCCATAATCTCCCTGATCATTGTTTTCATACCATTTATCGGCGTATCGGTGAATGGTTCCCATCGCTGGATCAACTTCCTCATCGTCCGCCTGCAACCTTCTGAGCTGCTGAAATTTGCCTTGCTGCTTTTCCTCGCCCGCTATGTGGTACGTAAGGGGGAGTTGCTGGGCCGCTTCAAAGAGGGGCTCTGGCCGATTTTTGTGGTACTCGGTCTGCTGGGTGTGCTCTTGCTTCTGCAACCCGATTTCGGCTCTTACGCGATGGTGGTGCTCCTCACGGGAGTGATGCTCTTTCTGGGCGGCTTGCCCTTGGGTTACGTCATCCTGGCCGGTGCCGTATCGGTTAGCGCGCTCGGTATTCTGGCCGTATCAGCGCCTTATCGCCTAGCCCGCATCACGACCTTCCAAGACCCCTGGGCAGATCCTTACGGGGCCGGATTCCAGTTGGTGCAATCTCTCATTGCCTTTGGGCGTGGCGGCATCTTCGGCGTCGGTCTGGGAGACGGGGTAATGAAATATTTCTACCTGCCCGAATCCTATACAGACTTCATTCTGGCAGTGATCGGCGAAGAACTCGGCATGATCGGAGTGTGGTCCCTGGCGATTCTCTATGGCATCGCCTGCTGGCGGATCTACCGCATCGGCCACCGTGCTGCTGCCGCCGGTGATGCATTCTTCGCTCTTTTCTGTTACGGCACCCTGACCTGGTTCGGGGGCGAAGCGGTCATGTCCATGGGGGTGAACCTCGGTGCCTTGCCCACCAAGGGCTTTGCCCTACCGCTGATCAGTTACGGTGGCAGCGCCCTGGTCTTTCTCTGCGCAGCCTTGGGTGTCGTCCTCGGCGTCAGTCGCCGTTATCCGGCCGTGCCCAAAAACGAAATCGCCGTCCGGGGGAAACTCCAGAATGGCTGACAGCGTCCTGATCGCAGCAGGCGGCACCGGCGGCCATGTCTTCCCGGCCCTGGCGGTCGCCGACGCACTGCGCGCTCGAGGCGTGGAGGTCGCTTTTGCAGGAACAGCCGCCGGGATGGAAGCACGTCTGGTGCCGGAACGCGGCTATCCACTGCATACCCTGGACATGCAAGGCCTGCGCGGCAAAGGCATCGGGCGCTGGTTGGGTGCACCCTGGCGGGTGAGCAAGGCCATTCTGCAGGCACGGCAGATTTTGCGGCAGACCCGGAGCCACATGGTCCTGGGCATGGGCGGTTACGTCGCCGCGCCCGTCGGCATCGCCGCCTGGACTCTGGGACGCCCACTTTGCCTGCACGAACAAAATGCCATCGCCGGCCTCAGCAATCGTTTTCTCGCTCCGCTGGCCAGGCATATCTTTCTCGGTTTTCCCGACGCCCATCTGGCCCACGGTGAGTGGGTGGGGAATCCGGTGCGCGAGTCTATTCGCGCCTTGCCCACACCGCAAGAACGCTTTCACAACCGTAAAGGGCCGACACATCTGCTCATCATGGGCGGCAGCCAGGGCGCCAAGGTGCTCAATGAAGTCAGTGTCGCCGCGCTGAGTAGCATGACTGCCGCCGAGCGCCCTGTCATCTGGCATCAGGCAGGCAAGAATCACGTGGAAAGCACGCGGGCGGCTTACGCGCAGGCAGGCATTGACGCCCGAGTAGAACCCTTCATAGAGGATATGGCGGCGGCACTGGGTTGGGCCGATCTCGCCCTCTGCCGCGCGGGCGCCGCCACCATCGCCGAGCTCGCCGCTGCAGGTATCGGCGCCGTCCTGATCCCTTTCCCCTTCGCAGTAGACGACCATCAAGCCGCCAACGCCCGTTTCCTGGAAGAGGCGGGTGCAGCCAGGATGCTGCGCCAGGAGGGCCTGGACGCCATACAATTGCGCAACGTGTTGAGTCCCTTGCTCACCGACGCCGCACTCCGCCTGCGCTGGGCAGAAGCCGCGCGCGCTCAGAACAGGGGCGACGCCGCCGCCACCGTTGCGACAGCGTGCATAGAATGTGCGGGAGGTAAAAATGCGTAACTGGGTCCGCCAAATCCACATGGTCGGCATCGGCGGCAGCGGCATGCGCGGCATCGCCGAAGTGCTGCTGAATCTCGGCTATGCCGTCTCCGGTTCCGATTTACGCCCCGGCAGTTCTACCCTGCGCCTGACGGACTTAGGTGCGCGGATCTTCGGCGGCCACGAAGCGGCCAATGTGCGCGGCGCCGATGTGGTCGTGATTTCTTCGGCCATTCCCGAAAGCAATCCAGAGGTGCAAGCCGCCCGCGAACTGCGCATCCCCATCATCCGCCGCGCCGAAATGCTGGCAGAGCTGATGCGCTTCAAGCAGGGCCTCGCCATCGCCGGCACCCACGGCAAGACCACCACCACGAGCCTGGTGGCCAGCATTCTCGGCGCTGGCGGGCTGGACCCCACCTTCGTCATCGGTGGCCGCTTGAAGAGCGCCGGTACCCATGCCGCCCTTGGCAGTGGCGAATATCTGGTGGCAGAAGCGGACGAATCTGATGCATCCTTCCTTTATCTCTCGCCAGTCATGGCCGTCGTCACCAATATCGACGCCGACCACATGGAAACCTACGGTGACAGCCTCGACAATTTGCGTGATGCCTTTCTGCAATTTCTTCAGCGCCTGCCCTTCTACGGCCTCGCCGTCCTCTGCACCGATGAACCCGTTGTCGCTGGCCTCATCCCCGAATTGCGCGCCCCCGTACTGCGCTACGGCTTCAGTGACGATGTGGATTTGCAAGCGCGTGACGTCACCGTGCACGGCATCGGTAGTCGCTTCGCCGTATGGCGGCGGGTGGACAGCGACTATGTTCACTGGCTGGACGTAGAACTGGGCATTCCCGGTCGGCACAACGTCCTCAATGCCCTCGCCGCCATCGGCATCGCCAGCAAGGTGGGCATACAGGAATCCACTATTGTTACTGCTCTGGCGGATTTCCGTGGGGTCGGCCGGCGTTTTGAGCTGGTTGGTACATTCAATGGAATTACCGTGGTGGATGATTACGGCCATCACCCCCGGGAAATCGCTGCCACCATCGCCGCAGCCCGTTCCGTATGGCCGGAGCGGCCCCTGGTGGTGGCCTTCCAACCCCACCGCTACAGCCGCACGCAAGCGCTCTTCGATGATTTCGTCAGCAGCCTGGCGACAGCGGATCGGGTGATATTGACGGACATTTACAGTGCTGGCGAAAAGGCCCTGCACGGTATCAGCAGCCGCGCCCTCGCCGACGCCATGGGCACGCAAGGCATAACCGTCCGTTTCCTGCCTGATTTACTCACAGCGCCGCAACAAATCCGCGCCGAACTCCCTGCCGGAGCCGTACTGCTGACCCTGGGCGCGGGCAGCATCGCCAGTCTGGCGGCACAGTGGCCGCAGGTCTTCGGGGAGGATCCCGCATGACGCACGCTATTGGGGGTCGCCTGCGCCTGGGAGAACCCATGCACCGCCACACCAGTTGGCGGGTCGGTGGCCCGGCCGACCGCTTCTATCTGCCCGGCACGCTGGAAGATCTGCAGGCCTTCCTGCAGCGTTTCGCCATCGGCCCGCTCACCTGGCTCGGGCTGGGCAGCAATGTGCTGGTACGCGATGGCGGTCTGCGCGGCACCGTCATTTGCCTGGCCAACGCCCTGGATGAAATCACCATCGACGCATCCGGCCTGATCCGTGCCGGAGCGGGCGCGGGCGCCGTCAAAATCGCCCATTTCGCTGCCAAAGCTGGGCTCGCGGACGCCGAATTTCTGGCTGGCATTCCTGGCACCCTGGGCGGCTGTCTCAGTATGAACGCCGGCGCCCACGGTGGCGACACTTGGAACTTGGTGGAATGGGTCGAGGTATTACATCCTGATGGCCAGGTGCAACGTCTGTCCCGTGCCGAGTTCCAGATTGGCTATCGCGAGGTGCAGGGTCAGGATGATGCCTGCTTCATTGCCGCCGGATTACGCCTGACCCCCGAAGACAGCGACAGCGTCATGCAGCGCCTGCGCGCCGGGCAGGAACGCCGCGCCGCCACCCAGCCTCTGGAATGGCCGAGCTGCGGTTCCGTCTTCCGCAACCCCCCTGGCGATCACGCCGCCCGGCTCATTGAAGCAGCAGCACTCAAGGGCATGCGTTATGGCGATGCCGAAGTTAGCTCTCAGCATGCCAATTTCATTATCAACCGCGGTGCTGCCCGCGCCGAGGAGATTGAAACACTGGTGGCCAACGTACAACGAGAGGTTCTCAGTCGCTTTGGCATCGCACTCCAGCCGGAGATGCGTGTCATCGGGGAGGTGGCCGATGTCTGATTTACCCCGCATAGCCGTACTTTATGGTGGTCCCTCTGGCGAGCGCGAAGTTTCCCTCGACAGCGGTCGCGCCGTATTGCAGGCGCTGCAAGGATTGGGTCTGGATACCGTCGGCATTGATATCCAGCCGGCCATCCTTCAGCAGCAAGTAGCAGACAGCAAGGCGCACATTGTCTTCAACGTCTGCCATGGCGCAATAGGCGAAGACGGCCTGCTGCAGGCCTGTCTGGAGACTCTGAATATCGTTTACACCGGCAGCGGCGTCCTCGCTTCTGCCCTCGCCATGGATAAATGGCGCAGCAAGCAGCTCTGGCGAGCAGCCGGTTTACCGGTGACCGACGGCATCCTGCTGCGCCGCGGCGAGAATGCGCCCGATCTCGGCGCCCGTTTCGGCTGGCCGCTGTACGTCAAGCCCAACCACGGCGGCTCCAGCCTTGGCGTCAGCAAAGTTGCGGGTCCAGCAGAACTGGATGCGGCCTTACAAAACGCCTTTGCGATGGAAGACGAAGTCCTCTGTGAGGGTGCCATCATCGGCCATGAAGCCACCGTCGGCATCCTCGACGGCCATGCACTGCCGCCCATTGTCATCGAAACACCCCGCGCCTTCTACGACTACACCGCAAAGTATCTCGCCGACGATACCCGCTACCTTTTGCCCTCCGGCCTCGGTACCACACTGGATCAGCGGTTACAGACACTTGCGCTCAGAGCCTTTGCCGAGCTGGGCGGCCGCGACTGGGGACGGGTCGACTTCATGATCAGCTACGACGGCCAGGCCCATCTCCTGGAAGTCAACAGTGTACCCGGCATGACCAGCCACAGCCTGGTCCCCATGGCCGCCAAAGCGGTCGGCATGGATTTCCCGGAGTTATGCAACGCCATACTGCGCACTGCGCAGAGGAGAGTGAAACATGGTTAGCGTCATGCGCGATTACCGCCATGGGCAGAACCCGCAGCGGTCTGCCGCCACCATCAAGGAGCCGCCCAAACGCAAAATCGAGGCCGCCCCGCCCAAAGTACGTCGGCCCATTCCGTGGCGACTTTACGGTAATGTGTTGGTCAGCGGTATCGGCCTCGGCGCCCTCGCCTGGGGGGGCTGGATGGGCTGGAACTGGGTGCGCGAGCCGCAACTCATGCCCATCAGCACCCTGGCCATTACCGACACTTCAGCACATATCCCTCTGCCCGAGGTCAACGCTGTCCTCAAACCTTATGCGGATCAGGGCTTTCTCTGGGTCAATCCGGATCAGGTGCGGCACGCTCTCGACACTTTACCCTGGGTGGCTGATGCCGAAGTGCGCCGGGTCTGGCCCGACCGGCTACAAGTCAATATCAAGCCCTACACCCCAGTAGCCCGCTGGTTAGGTGGTGCCGGACAGATGGTGGATGGGCTAGGTCAGGTGTTCAGCGTCCCTTCTAGTCAGGTACCCGCTGATCTGCCAAATCTCGAAGGACCGGCGAACAGTGGCGCCAAGCTGGTTGCACAAATGGCCAACTTCAACCAAATCCTCGCCCCCCTGGGCGTCAAGGTGCTGGATTTGCAGGAGGATCAACGCGGCGGCTGGCGTTGCATTCTCAGCAATAAGGTGCGCCTGGTGTTGGGCAGTGAAGACCTCCTTCCCGCCTTAAAACGCTGGGTGGTTATTGCCCCCCAGGTCAAGGAATACCTCGTGCCGGGGGCCACCATGGACCTGCGCTACACCAACGGCTTTGCGGTCGCCATGCCCGCGGCGGCCACCGTCAGTAGTCAGTAACGGATCACTGATCCGAAGGAGCGAAACAAAATGAAACGCAGCAATCCAGAACTCATCGTCGGTTTGGACATCGGCACCTCCAAGGTCGCCTGCATCGTCGCCCAGTCCAGGGGCGGCCGCGAGGCAGAAATCATTGGCGTCGGTCAACATCCTTCCCGCGGTCTCAAAAAGGGTGTGGTGGTCGACATCGAATCCACCGTTCAGGCCATCACCCGCGCCGTGCAGGAAGCGGAGCTGATGGCCGGCGTGCAAATTCACGGCGCCGTCGTCGGCATTGCCGGCGGCCACATCCGCGGCTATAACAGCCACGGCATCGTCGCCATCAAGAACAAGGAAGTCAGTAATGACGATGTCGGTCGGGTCATGGACGCCGCCCGTGCCATCGTCATTCCCCAGGATCAGAACGTCATCCACATCCTCCCCCAGGAATTCATGATCGACAGCCAGGAAGGCGTCCGTGAACCCGTCGGCATGTCCGGCGTGCGCCTGGAGGCACGGGTGCACATCGTCACCGGTGCCGTCAGCGCCGCGCAAAACATCACCAAGTGCGTCGAACGCTGCGGCTTGCAGGTACAGGATCTGGTCCTCGAACAACTGGCTTCCGCCGATGCCGTCCTCACCGCTGATGAGAAAGAACTTGGTGTCTGTTTGGTAGACATCGGCGGTGGCACCACGGACATCGCCATCTTCCGCGATGGCGCCGTTCGCCATACCGCCGTCATCCCCATTGCCGGCGACCAAGTCACCAACGACATCGCCCTTGGCCTGCGCACTCCGCCCGTCGAGGCCGAACAGATCAAAAAGCTCTATGGCTGCGCCCTCGGCGACCTGATCGAGCAGGACGACGAAATACCCGTCCCCAGTGTCGGCACTCGCCCGCCCCGGACCATTTCCCGGCGTATTCTCGGCGACATCATCGAGCCCCGTATCAAAGAACTCTTTGAACTGATCCAGGCCGAACTGCGCCGCACCGGCTACGAAGATCTGGTCGCGGCAGGGGTGGTCGTTACTGGCGGCTCCAGCAAGCTGGAAGGCATGGCCGAGCTGGCGGAAGAAATCCTCCACCTGCCGGTGCGCGTTGGCGAACCCATGCATTTACCCGGCATGGAAACCGTCGTCCGCACTCCGGGCCATGCCACGGGTGTCGGCCTGGTTATGTATGGCCTCCACAATCAAGTGGCGAGTCAGGCCGAGCCACTTCAAAACCCGGCCATCGCGGCCCGGGAAAATCATATGGATACCAGCTTCGGCGGCGTTTTCCGCAAGATGCGCTCCTGGGTACAGACGAGCTTTGGCTGACTCCTGCTTGCAGGGCCGAAGCACACCATTTTGCAGGACTTCAAGAAGGGGAAAGACCATGTTTGAACTCAATGAATGTGAACAGGACGGCGCTGTCATCAAGGTTATCGGCGTCGGTGGCGGTGGCGGCAACGCCATCAACAACATGTGCGCGGCGGGCCTGGAAGGCGTGGAATTCATCACCGCCAATACCGATGCCCAGGCTCTGCGCCATTCCCAGGCCAGCCACACCATCCAACTCGGCGCCCAGATCACCCGCGGCCTCGGTGCGGGCGCGGATCCCGAAGTCGGCCGCAAGGCTGCCGAAGAAGGCCGTGACGAAATCCGCGCGGCACTGGAAAAAGCCGACATGGTCTTCATCACCACCGGCATGGGCGGCGGCACCGGCACCGGTGCCGCCCCCGTGGTGGCGGCCATTGCCCGCGACATGGGCATCCTCACCGTCGGCGTGGTCACTAAGCCCTTCAACTTTGAAGGCAAGAAGCGCCAGCAACACGCCCTCTCCGGCATCGACGAACTCTCCCAGTATGTGGACTCGCTGGTCATCATCCCGAACGAAAAGCTGTTGTCCGTCCTCGGCAAGAACATCAGCCTCAAGGACGCCTATCAGGCCGCCGACAACATCCTCCTCGGCGCCGTGCAGGGTATTTCCGAGCTGGTCACCCGTCCCGGCCTGATGAACCTGGATTTTGCCGACGTCCGCACCGTCATGTCCGGCATGGGCCTAGCGATGATGGGTGCCGCCAGCGGTCGCGGCGAAAACCGCGCCAAGGACGCCGCCACGCGTGCTGCTTCCAGCCCGCTGCTGGACGACATCAACCTCGCGGGTGCCCGCGGCATTCTGGTCAACATCACCGCCGGCATGGACCTGACTTTGGGCGAGTTTGAAGAAGTCGGCGAACTGATCCGCGGTTATGCGGCGGATGACGCCAACGTCAAGGTCGGCACCGTGCTGGATCCGGAACTGGAAGGGGAACTGCGGGTTACGGTGGTCGCTACTGGATTACAACGGGAACCCGTGCGTCTGGCGGTCGAAAATATTCGCACCCGCCCGGCAGCGACACCAGCCACTGCCGCAGACTGGCGCAATCTCGACAAGCCCACCGGTATGCGTCAGGCCGAACGCTCCGCCGCCTCGGTTGCCCCCGCCCGCGGCGGCAATAACACCCCGAACTACGCCGATCTGGACATCCCCGCCTTCTTGCGCCGCCAGGCGGACTAAGGCCGGTAAACCGGGTCAGCGCAATAACGGCGCTTGACCTGGACGGCAGCGTTCTTTGCTCGGCCGCGGCCCCTTAGCCGCTGCCTGTCGCACCAGCTCGTCTGCATCCGTCAGCAACTGCATACGCTGAACTTGCGTCAGCAATGGATTGCGGGCGATGGCATAGCGCACGTTAGGGGCGTGATCCTGACAAAAAACCCCCACCTGTTCTGCCGTTAAATCCGGCCTTTTCGCAATACACAGGCGGATAACGTAGTCCCCATCCGCTGCCAGCACCGCTACCTCATCCAACCGCAGGTCCGCACGGCGGGCAAAATAGCAGCGGGTCTGCATCCACTGCTCCGTCAACAGAAACGGCCGGTACACTTCTGGCAATTCCGGACTCAATGCCCACTGCAACCGGGCATCCAGGGTAAGGGTCCACCATGGATCTTCCGTCATTTTTCTCTTATACCTGGTAACACAGCCCTCGTCGCCAAAGCGCTACAGCGTGATCAGCCCACAACCAGATGCCCAGAAGCATCACGGTCGGCGGCGCTTATCACCTTGCGGTAACGGCTGAGGTCCCTGACACTCTGAATGGGTGTTTCGAGCAAAGCAGAAAGGTTGCGCAAAATGCCATTGACCACCTTGCCCTCCCAAATCGCGTCGAAATGAATCTGGGTATCCAGCCATTGCTCCAGCCAACCTGGGTCCGGAAGATGACTCTGCACGCTATCCTCGGGATACATCGCCTTGTTCACATGGAGATTGGTGGGATGCAATGCCTTCGCCGTCTTGGTGTTAGCCATGAGCACACCGATCTTGGCAAAAGCCAGACGCGCACTATCTCCAAGGCGGTCAATGGCGCGCCGCATATATTTCAGATAAATACCCGCGTGCCGCGCCTCGTCCTTGGATAGCACCTCATAAATCGAGCGGATCACCGGCTCGCTATGCCACTGCGCCGCACATTTATACCAGTGTGTCAGGCGGATTTCGCCGCAAAAATGGAGCATGAGGGTTTCCATCGCCGGTGCTGGATCAAACTCAAAGCGCACATTGTGCAGTTCTTCTTCCGTCGGCAGATATTCCGGGGCGAAGCGGCGCAAGTATTCCATGAGCACCAGGGCGTGCTTCTGTTCTTCGTAGAACCAGATGGACATGAAGGCCGAAAAATCGGAGTCATTCCGGTTGTCGCGGAGAAACATCTCCGTCGCCGGGAGTGCCGACCACTCGGTGACCGCATTCATCTTGATCGTGCGCAACTGCTCATCACTAACCAGGGTACGGTCAAACCGCTCCCAGGGAATATCCGTGGCCATGTTCCAGCGCGCGGCCTCCAGCAATTTGAACAACTCGGGGTATAACATGGCGAACCAACCTCTCTCTGGCGTGCTCAATAACGAGTGCCTGGACGCATCAAACCTTGCGGCGACACCGGCGAAGCTTTCGTATATAAACTTTTGCTATTCTACGCCAAATCACCGCGTTGGGCGATGGCCCCGTTTTATTTCCCCTGGCATCTGCCCCAGGCACGAATGACCTGGATTTATCCGGCCATTTGCGGCAAACTTTATCAGATATACCTAGTGTCGCGCGGAATCTATGGCTGCCTCTTCTCCCCATATCCTTGTACTGCATGGACCGAATCTGAATCTGCTGGGTAGCCGAGAGCCTGGTCATTACGGGCAAACCACCCTCGCTGAAATCGATGCGGGGATGCACGCGCACGCGCAGGGATGGGGCTGGCGGCTGCACAGCCTGCAGAGTAACGCCGAACACATCCTGATCGACGCGGTTCAGGAAGCGCCCCGGCAGGGCTTTGCATACATCATCATCAACCCCGCGGCCTTCACCCATACCAGTGTCGCCCTGCGTGATGCGCTCGCAGCCGTCCAGATCCCCTTTATTGAAGTCCATTTGTCCAACATCCATGCCCGGGAACCGTTCCGCCGTCACTCCTATTTCTCCGATCTCGCCCAGGGTGTCATCGCGGGGCTGGGTGCGGACGGATATTTTCTGGCGCTGGATGCCATTCATCGGCGTCTGAAGCGCCATAATCCATAACTGATACCAAGGAAAGAGCATGGATATTCAATTCATCCGCCGCCTGGCTGAACTGCTTGAAAAGAGCGCCATTGATGAAATAGAAGTGGTAGAGGGTGAGAGCAAAGTCCGCATCACCCGGCACATCGCACCAACCCACACAGCACCCAGCGTCACCTATACCCAACCCATAGCGGTGGCCGCTGCAGCTCCGACCCCGGCCATTGCACCGGTCGCAGCACCTTCTGCAACCGCCGTTGAGCAACCGCCCCAAGGCTACATGATCAAATCCCCGATGGTCGGCACCTTTTACCGCGCCGCCTCCCCCGAAGCCGCGCCTTTTGTGGAAGAAGGCAGCGCCATTAAGGCAGGCCAAACCCTCTGCATCATCGAAGCCATGAAGTTGCTCAACGAGATTGAGGCCGACATCTCTGGAAAAGTGATCAAGGTTCTGGCTGGCAATGGCCAGCCCGTCGAGTATGGTGAACCTCTGTTCATCATTGCTCCCGAGAATTGAGATGTTCGAAAAAATCCTCATCGCCAACCGCGGCGAGATCGCCCTGCGCATTCAGCGCGCCTGCCGCGAACTAGGCATTCGCACCGTCGCCGTCCACTCCGAGCCCGATCGCGATCTTCTGCATGTCAAGCTCGCCGACGAATCGGTGTGCATAGGTCCAGCGCCGAGCGACAAGAGTTATCTGAATATTCCCGCCGTGATTGCAGCCGCCGAAGTAACCGATGCCGAAGCGATTCATCCTGGCTACGGCTTCCTTTCGGAAAATGCCGACTTCGCCGAGCGGGTTGAAAAAAGCGGTTTTGCCTTCATTGGGCCACGTGCCGAAACCATCCGCCTGATGGGCGACAAAATTGCCGCGAAGACGGCGATGAAGAAGGCTGGTGTACCCTGTGTGCCAGGCTCCGAAGGACCGCTACCTGACGATAACGAGACCCTCAAAGCCCTCGCCCGCGAGATCGGTTATCCCGTCATTCTCAAGGCCGCTGGTGGTGGTGGTGGTCGCGGTATGCGGGTCGTGCATACGGAAGCGCACCTCATCAACGCCGCCAATCTGACCCGCGCCGAGGCGGGCAAGGCCTTCGGCAACCCCACCCTGTACATGGAAAAGTTTCTGGAGACGCCGCGCCATATCGAGTTTCAGGTACTCTGCGATGCCCATGGTCATTGCGTCCATCTGGGTGAGCGGGACTGCTCGGTACAGCGCCGCCATCAGAAAGTGATAGAAGAAGCGCCAGCTCCCGGTATCAGCGCCATCCAGCGGGCTGAAATCGGTGCATCGGTAGTCAAAGCCTGCCAGGATATGGGCTATCGGGGCGCCGGCACGATCGAATTTCTCTACGATCCCGGCAGCCAGACCTTCTATTTCATTGAAATGAATACTCGCGTGCAAGTCGAGCACCCGGTCACGGAGCTGATTACCGGTATCGATATCGTCAAGGCGCAAATCCGTATTGCAGCGGGCCTGCCTCTCGGGATTCGGCAGGAAGACGTTGTACTCAGTGGTCACGCCATCGAATGCCGCATCAATGCCGAAGACCCGGAGCGTTTCGTGCCCTCTCCGGGACAAATCACCGCCTGGCACCCACCCGGCGGGCCGGGCATACGGGTCGACAGTCATATTTATGCGGGTTATCGAGTGCCACCCTTCTACGACTCCATGATCGGCAAAATCATCGCTTTCGGAGGCGACCGTGAGGAAGCCAACATGCGTATGCGCAGTGCCCTGCGCGAGACCACCATTGAGGGTATTCAGACCAACATTCTCCTGCACCGGCGCGTCCTGGAAGAGGCACAGTACGCCGCAGGCGGAGTGCATATCCATTATCTGGAGGCCTTGCTCGCCCTATGAAAATCGCCTGGTGGCAGCTCGACATGCGCGTCCCCGCGACAGCCGCGACAGCCATCGAGGCGCAATTGCTGGATGCTGGCGCAGAAGCCGTCACCTTTCTTGAAGGCGATGACAGTGAAGCCGTGTTCAATGAAGGCCAGATCTGGCAGAACAGCCAGTGCCAGGCTTTGTTTGCTGCCGACGACCATACTGAAGCAGCCCTGCGAAGGTTGGTCAGAGACCATGATTGGCAGCAATTCGCAGCACAGTTCACCCCGCTGGAGGAACAAGACTGGGTAGCGGCAACGCAGGCCGCCTTCCCGGCCCGATGCTTCGGTCGCCTCTGGGTAGCCCCCAGTTGGGATGCAGCGCCCGCCGATGCCACTCGCGTGTTGCATCTCGACCCCGGCCAGGCTTTTGGCACCGGTGCCCACGCCACCACGGCCCTGTGCCTGCGTTTTCTGGACACGCAGATCCAGGGGGGCGAAAGCCTTATCGATTACGGCTGTGGCTCCGGCATCCTGGCTATCGCCGGACTGCTGCTGGGTGTCGACCACGCGTTCGGCATCGATACAGACCCCGTTGCTTTGCAGGTAGCCGCCGCCAATGCTGAAGGCAACAGCGTCAGTGCTGGCCTACAGCTCGCGCTACCGGAAAACGCCAGCTTGCCCATGGCCGACATCTTGATCGCCAACATTCTGGCGACCCCCTTGTTGGCCCTCGCGTCCACCTTGGCCGACGCTGTCCGGCCAGGGGGTTGGATCGCACTCTCCGGCATTCTGCACCATCAGGAAGCGGAGATTAACGCCGCCTATCAACCCTATTTCGATCTCGCCGCCCCGCAACACGAAGAAGACTGGTCGCTCCTCTATGGCCAGCGCAAAATCGGAGTATGACCATGGAAATCACCTGCCCCCGCTGTGAATCGACCTTTGCCACGGATGGTAAAGCCCTGCGCGAGCATCACTATCGGGTGAAATGCAGCGTCTGCCAACAAATCTTCCCTATTGATGTCACCGCAGAGCACACGCGTGCCGGTAACAGCCTGGGGCGCCGTCTGGGTAGACTTCTGCTCATCCTGGCCATCATCCTACTGATTATCGCCCTGATTGGACAGGCACTTTGGTGGACACGCAGCTACAGTTACGCCGCCACCAGCGCGCCCGTACGCCGTATCCTGCTGAATGGCGCAGAACAGCTGGATATCACCATTCCGTGGCCAGGCCCTAATAAAGACATCCGTATTTTAAACAGTCAGGTTACGCCTGTTGGGAATCACCTGGCGCGCATCACCGGCCGCATCGAAAATGTAGCCAACCGGGTCCAGGCCTACCCGATGATCGAAGTCACCCTCAGTAATGCTTATGGCGCACCCATTGCCCACCTGCATTTTACCGCAGATCAATACCTGAGCGGAGAATTTCATGCCAGCGCCGGATTTGTTCCTGGCACTGCGGTACCATTTACCCTCAGTAGTCCTACCTTAACGGCGGCAGCCGGTTACCAAGTCACTCTCCTCAGTCGTTCCTGAGGAGGCTGGTCATGGAAACCACCGACATGTCTCTGAGCGATTGTGTGACGTTCGTTATGGACCGCTATCTGGCGGATTTGCAAGGCGAAGTGCCCAGCAACTTGCATGCACTGATAATAGACGAAGTGGAACGTGCCCTGCTCGCCAACACCATGCAGCATTGTAACGGACAACGCGGCCTGGCCGCCCAGTGGCTAGGCATCAATCGCAACACCCTGCGCAAGAAACTGCAAGCCTACGGATTAGATATCTGAATCAACTGCGGAGTGGCGTTCGCCACCGATTGCGGGTGCGCACCGACGACTACATTGCCGCGGCCATTCAGGTACTGTTGATAATAGGCAAGTACCCGCGGCACATAAGCCTGGGTTTCTGCAAAAGGCGGAATATGATATCCCGCCTGGATCACTGCTTTCGATCCCGCGTTGTAGGCGGCTACGGCCAGTTTCAGGTCACCACTAAATACGTGCAGCAAATGGGCCAGATACGCCGTGCCACCGTTGATGTTGTCAGCCGGGCTGAATGCATTCGCCACCCCGAAACGATCAGCCGTCGCCGGGATGAGTTGCATCAGCCCGATCGCACCCTTGGGTGAAACCGCCCCCGCATTATAACCGGACTCCGCGCTAATCACGGCGTTAATCAGCGCCGAACTGACCCCGTAATGGCTAGCCGCCGCCCGAATCAGCGCCTGATAATGCGCCCTGGCCACCCTGTTAAAATCCGCGCGCGCCACGGCTACCGCCATTTTCGGCGTCCGCATCACCATCCGGTACCTGTCGTTCCCGGCAGGCACGTTGGTCAGATGCACCACCCCGCTGCTATCGGTATAAGCATAAATATTGGCCTCGGCCGTGCTTCCGCAAAGGAGCAGCAGCGCACCGAGCACCAGGCCAACCCTCACTTCACCACCCGCAGTGAAGGGCGCTCGGGCTTACTGGAGGGGGTATTCGCGTTCTCGACACCGCCTCCCTCTGGAGACGACGGCGGTGTGGTAGGGATTTCGGGATCGGCAAAGCCCATCCCCTCCTGCGTCTCCGCAGCGTAAATCGCCGCCACAGCCGCCATCGGTACATCTACCGTGCGGGCGACCCCACCAAAGCGGGCGTTAAAGGAAATCCAGTCGTCCGCCATGCGGAGACTGTGGCAAGCACGCGGCGAGACATCAAGAATCATCCGTCCATCCTTCTCGTAGCCGCTCGGGACAGAAACTCCCGGATACGCCACGACCACCAGAATATACGGCGTATGTCCCTGGTCCACGCACCACTGATAGACGGCATTGAGCAGATAGGGCTTAGCACTTTCAGGTAACAATTTTTGTTCTCCATCATCATTAAGGCCTGGCAACAACTCACGCACCGGAGCTCGCCATTGCTGCTTTGAAACTCCTTCGTATTCACGTTTATAGACGATTTCTCAGAATTCTCAAGACAACACGCTGGCATAAGGCATATCCATAGGCTCCAAAAACTGGTTCAAAAGCGCAATATGCATTTATTGATATCTGCCTGTTAAGGCCCACCTATGTGGGCCTTAAGTCAAAAAGCCCCGCCCAAAGTATCGGGCGGGGCTTTGAATAACATACCTGTTGTTGGCCCGTGCCAGAGGAGGCCACGCTACCGGATGGCCTCCATCTTCGGATTAACGATCGGGCCTAGTCACGGTGGTAAGCCACCACCCGCTCTACCTCATTTTTGGCACCCAGGATAACGGGGACGCGCTCATGCAAGCCCTGGGGATCGATGTCCAGGATGCGCGTCGTGCCGGTACTGGCGGCACCGCCCGCCTGCTCTACGAGATAGGACATGGGATTGGCCTCATACAGCAGACGCAGCTTGCCCGGTTTCTTCGGATCACGCTGATCAAAGGGATACAGGAAAACACCACCCCGACAAAGGATGCGATGCACATCCGCCACCATGGATCCGATCCAGCGCATGTTGAAGTCGCGCTGCCGGGGCCCATCTGCGCCTTGACCGAGCTCATCAATATAACGTTGCACCGGTTTCTGCCAGTGACGATGGTTGCTCATGTTGATGGCATATTCACTGGTGTCCTCGGGAATACGCATCTGGCTGTGCGTCAGGATATACTCGCCGATGGAAGGATCGAGGGTGAAGCCATTGACTCCATAGCCAGTGCTATAGACCAGCATATTACTGGAGCCGTACAACGCGTAGCCGGCGCAGACCTGCTCCACGCCAGGCTGGAGGAAATCGGCGAGCTCCGCATCACGCCCGGCCACGGGTGCCTTGAGGATGCTGAAAATGGTCCCGACAGTGATGCCGACATCAATATTGCTGGAACCATCCAATGGATCAAAAAGCAGCAGATACTTGCCACGCGGAATATTGTTGGGGATGACGTAGGGATCATCCATCTCCTCGGAGGCCATGCCGGCAAGATGGCCCGTCCAGTCCATAGACTTGAGGATGGCTTCGTTGGAAATGATATCCAGCTTTTTCTGCACCTCGCCCTGCACGTTATCTGTCCCCGCACTGCCCAATGCCCCCACCAGCGCACCGCGATACACCTGCGCCCCAATGAATTTGCAGGAAATGGTGAGATCATTGAGCAGGCCGGCAAAGTCGCCAGAGGCACCGGGATAGAGGCGCGTTTCTTCAATAATAAATTGGCTGAGGGTGGTGCCGATATGCATGGTACGGTCCTTTACTGAAAGATGAGTGATCGTCTAGAGGGCGCTGAGGCCCAATTTAAATTCTACTGTGGATTCTATCGCGCGCGCCGTTCCCTGGTCCAACCATTGCAGTAACTGAATATGAAAGCGATGGATACCTCCACTGATTTTCGGATAGTAATCGGCGCGATCTGTCAATTCCAGGCGGATCATGGAGGGTGGACGGCGGGCATCCAAAGACGCTCCATAACGCCCCTCTCGGGCTTCCACGGTCGACCACGCACAGGAGTCGCGCAACAACGCAAGAATCAGATCAGTACTAACCTGCAGAATTTCCAGACTTTTTTTCCACCCATCCAGAAGCCTATGAATGCGCTCGGGGGCTTGCTGGTTCCAGAACGCCAGTAGGGGCAGATCACAGTCCGCGAGGCCTCCAGCTACCCCCATCCTGCCGCGCGCGAGCTGGATGATTTCCTGATGGCGCAATAATTGCCCGAAAGGCTCACGGTGCGCGCGCAGCGCTTTGACTTGTTGGTCTATGCGAAATTGCCAAGCGCGCAAAGGGTCTTCATTCGCCTCGGGGCTTCGCGCCCATATGGCAAGGCTCTGAGCAAGACGTTCCAGCTCCAGAATGAGATCAAGGCGCAACTCCGGGCGGCTGCAAAAATCGAGCAGCTCATTGTAAGGGCGCAGGGCATCGCGCAGACTGGTGGTGCCCGCTACCTCTCGCTGTAACTGTGTGAAGACGCCCTCCAGGCGCAGCAAAAGGCGCGTGCGCTCATGGAGCGGGTGTTCATAAACGGCCATGCCGTAACCTCATTCAAGAGTCACTGCCACTGCACGGAGCCACAGCACCTCAAAACAGGGAATGGCAGCGTACACCATTTCATTACTGGGCGGCGCCCCACAGGTTGCCACAGGCGCTTTCCCTAAGCAAATCGTTAGGTTCCCCGCAAATGACGAAGATAGAGGGTAACCTGAGCTTGCAACTCGGCCAATGACCCTTCATTGGAAACCATCCAGTCGGCGGTGGCATTACGTGTGACACGATCACATTGCGCCGCGAGCACTGCAGAGATTTGCTTTTCTGTCCAGCCAGGGCGGGCACGCAGGCGCTCTATTTGCAAGGAGCGGGAACAATCGACGACCAAGACCTGATCCAACAAAGGGCGATAGCCATTTTCGACCAGCAACGGCACCATCCAGACTATGAGCGCTTGCGGATGCGATGTGGTCCATGCATCGCTGGCAGCTATAAAGCATGCACGAATAAGCGGATGGAGAAGGCCTTCCAGCCAGGTTTTCGCCGCTGGATCAGCAAAAATCCGGGCACGCAATGCGGCGCGATCGAGGCAGCCATTTTCGTTTAAAAAAGTCGGGCCAAAATGCGCGATTATGGTTTGCAGGGCTGGGCTGCCAGGCGCCACCAGTTCGCGGGCTATGACATCGGCATCCAGCACATGGGCGCCTGCCGCCTTGAGCATCCCGGCGACCGTGCTTTTGCCGCAACCCGCCCCCCCCGTCAGGCCAATCCGCAGCGCCATTCAGGAACCCAGCAGATGCAGGTAACCAGAAATAATAGTTTGTGGCCACAGTAGCATGAGCCAGCCCCCTAGCGCCAAGTAAGGACCGAAGGGCATGGCATAGTCCCGGCCCTTACCACGCAGCAGGAAGCCCAAGGCCACCAGGCCACCGCTCAGGGCGGCGATGAACAGGGTCAAAAAAACGGCCTGCCAGCCCAGCCACGCACCAATCACACCGAGCAATTTGAGATCACCGCCGCCCATTCCGTGCCGCCCGGTCGCCCGATAATACACCGTGGCCAGCAACCATAGACTGCCGTAGCCGATGAGTACGCCGAGCAAAGCATCCAGAGGCGTCACCAGCGCTATTCCCGGCCAGAAAAGTGCCGACCCATTCAGTAGCAGCCCGATCAGCATGCCTGGCTTGGTAATGCGATCGGGCAACAGTTGCGTCTCCAGATCAATCATGGTCAGCGCCAGCAATGCCCAGGTGAATATCAAGGCAGGGGCGAGTGACCAGGTGAGGCCCAGTTGCCAGACAACCACGAGGCTGAGCAAGCTGGTCAGGAGCTCCAGCGCCGGATAACGCCAGGCAATGGGGCTGCCACATTCGTGGCAGCGACCGCGCAACAAGATCCAGCTCAGGACCGGGATATTTTCCCAGGAATGCAGCACGTGGCCGCAGTGCGGGCAGTGGGAGGCGGGATGAATGACGGATTCGTGGCGAGGCACCCGATGTACCACCACGTTCAGGAAACTGCCGACGAGCAGACCGAGCAGGGCGCTTAAGATAGTGATCACGCCCATTGCGCCTTGTGTCATATCCTTTCTCCCGGAGACAATCTGCTGAGTCGCAACTCCAGCGACTGCAAACTGACACCCAGCAAATCTGCGGCATGATGCCGGTCGCCTCCGGCCTGTTCCAGCATCTGTCGCAGGAATACGGCCTCCGCCATGTCTAAACTGGTCGGCGCAGCACTTACCGTTACCGAGGCAAGCATGCCGCTTTCTGGCGCCACACCGCCAGAGGAGACGAATGCTTCTTCAGGTAGAATATCGTCCCGCTGTAATGCAAGACGACGCTCCAGCAAATTTTCCAACTCGCGGACATTGCCGGGGAAAGCGTAACTACCCAGCCGCTCCAGAGTCCCCGCGGGCAGCCGCGCCGACACATCATGCTGTGCACCCCCGATACGTTGTAGGATCACCTCCACCAACTGAGGAATATCTTCCGGATGCTCGCGCAAGGGCGGCATGTGGAGCCGCACGACATCCAGGCGATACAGGAGATCCTGACGAAAGTCACCGGCAACGACCATCTCTTGCAGATCGCGGTGAGTAGCGGAGATGAAACGCAGATCCAGGGGAATTTCCCGCGATGCACCCAGCGGGCGAATGGTCCGCTCCTGAATGGCACGCAAGAGTTTGACCTGCACTATCATCGGTAGTTCACCAATCTCATCCAGGAAAATGGTGCCGCCGTTGGCCGCCACGAAGAGTCCTTCGCGGCGCTGCACAGCACCAGAATAAGCTCCCTTTTCAGCACCAAAAAGCTCGCTTTCCACCAGCCCCTCGGGAATGGCACCGCAGTTGACAGCCACGAAAGGCTTGTCGTGACGGGGTCCCGAGGCGTGAACAGCACGCGCTGCCAACTCCTTACCGGTACCAGACTCACCGGTAATGTGTACGGGCGCATTACTTCGCGCAATGCGTCGGATATCGTCACGCAAGCGCTGCATGACCGGAGAGTCGCCCACCAGCCGTTGTGCGCCGTCCGAACCCGCCGGTGACAAGCGACTGAGATCAACGGCTTGCGATATCAGTCGCCGCAGACGCGCAAGTTCGATGGGCTTGGCCATGTAATCAAAGGCCCCCGCCTGCATCGCCTCGACGGCGCCATCGGCGGAGGAGTAGGCCGTAATCACGGCCACTGGCACTTGCGGATGCAACGCGTGCAAACGACGTACCAAATCAATACCGGAACCATCCGGTAAACGCAGATCACTCAGACATAAAGAAGGGACACTTTCGGCGAGGCGCGCGTAGGCTTCTGCGAGGGAATGGGCACCAGTGACAGCGATTCCCATACCTTGCAGCGTAATACCCAGCAATTCAACGATATTCGGCTCGTCATCCACGATCAGAGCAGGTGGCAATACGGAAAAATCAGCCATCATTCCTCCGCCTCCAGATACCAGCAGGGGAGAAAAATCCGGAATAATACACCACCCTGTGGATGGTTTTCACAATCAATGCGCCCCCCATTGATGCGCAACAGCTCGCGCACCATAGACAAACCCAGTCCGGTACCCCGTGAATTGGTCGTAAAAAACGGCTCAAAAATGCGCTCCATCACCTCCGGCTTTACGCCCGGTCCAAAATCCCGCAGCGTCACCATGATGGTCTCCTTGTCCGCACGTACCGTCTCGATCTCGACGCGCATCGTAGCATCTTCTGCCATACCATACTGCGCGCTATTATGCAGCAGATTCCAGAACACCTGCCGTAGCTGCGCAGGGTCGGCATAGACCGTAAGCTGCGCGGAAATTTCGCGGATAATGATCGTCATGGATGCAAGCAGCGGATCCGCTTGCAACTGGGCGGTGAGCGTCGGCAACCAGCTCAATAACGCGATGGGTTCAGAATGCGCAGGACTCGGGCGGGCCATTTCCAGTACCGATTCAACGATGGCGTTGATGCGCACCGTCTCCCGTTCCAGTATCTCAAAAAGATGCCGCGAACTCGGGGTTTCCACACTCTCGCCGAGCAGGTTGCCCGCGTGGCGAATCACACTGAGCGGATTACGAATTTCATGGGCAATATTAGCCGCCAGACGACCCAGCGCCGCCAGGCGAGCCTCACGTTCGCGGGCACGCAGTGCTGATGCATCCCGGAGGAGCAACAAGCGGTAAGGGCTGCGGGGCAGGGCGATTTTACGTACCAGCAAGGTCTGTGCACTGCCCTGCAAAGTCGAGGAACGCCCGCTTGGCGGAATCACCATCTCGCTGTCATTGTGCGCCGCCTGTCGCAGCATGGTGGCCAGACGCGGCTGTACCAAATCGATGGCGACAGGCGCGGAAGTCCATAGCCGATACCCCGAAAGCGTCCGCGCAACGGGATTGCTGAGAACAACGCGGTTTTGCCGATCCAGCACAAAAACGCCCACATCCATATGCTGCACAATTTCCTGGTTCAGGGCGTTGAGATTGACAACCTCGGCATCCCTTTGCAGTGCCAGACGGTTGCCGCGCTCCAGGCTGATAACCAGACTGTCGGCCAACACCGCCACTGCCACCAGCGCCAGAACATAGATAAAAAGCGGGCCAAGGGGCGGATGCATGGTAGTCATTCCACCCAGGAGTGACTCCGCGACCAGCAGTGCAAGCAGTATCCACACAAAAACAAATGCGCTTTTGCCGCGCAAGAGGCTTGCCGTGGACACTAGCAGCAGAAAAGGAAGGATACTAAAAGGACCGCTGACCCCTCCCCCGAAATGCAATAGCAGCAGCACCAGCAGGGTATCAGTCGACACCTGAATCCAGGCGTGGCCGCGCGGTTGCACGGGCCGCCGCAACAAAAGCGCCAACAGGTAACCGAGACTGACCATGGCGGCCACCAGGGTCAGAACACGCAACAGTCTTGCATGCCCCCCCAGATCAATAATGGCCTCACTGGCCGGTAAGTGTACCAAGATACCAATAACCGCTGCGATGAGCACGCGGTAGGCAGAAATCCCCCAAAGGCGCCGCCAGTCACCCACCATCTCCGGCATATTATGCGCCCCGCCACAAAGCGCTGCCGGACATTACAACGCCATAATTCATCGCGCAACCACTATCCATCGTCATATTTGTGATGCTCTGCACAAAATATCTGGGTATATGGGGAGACAAAATCAAAGATTGGTCACCCGCAGAACCTCCTCAAGGCTAGTGACACCCTCACTGATCCGCTTCAATCCGTTTTGCCGCATGGTCAGCACCCCCTCCTGTGCCGCCTGCCGCGCCAAGTCCATGGAGGTGCCACCACGCATAATGATTTCGCGCATAGCATCGCTCACCGGCATCACCTGATAGAGTCCCATCCGGCCTTTGTATCCAGTGTGATTGCACTGATCACAGCCCGCCGCGCCCAAAGGACGCCAGCCCTGCAGATCCTCAGGCGCGAATCCCGCCTCAATCAGGGCCTGTTCTGGAATACGCAGGGGCTTTTTGCAGTGCGGACAAAGTTTGCGTACCAGTCGTTGTGCCATTACCAGGTGCACACCACCGGCAATGTTATAAGTAGGAATACCCATGTTTTCCAAGCGGGTTAGGCTCTGTGGTGCATCATTGGTATGCAGGGTGGCCAGCACCAGATGGCCCGTCTGGGCAGCCTTGATGGCAGTCTCCGCAGTTTCCAAATCGCGCACCTCACCGACCATGATAATGTCGGGGTCCTGGCGCAGAAAAGAACGCAAGGCGGCGGCAAAATTGAGACCGATGCGCTCGTTGATATTCACCTGATTGATCCCATACACCGGGATCTCCACGGGGTCCTCTGCGGTACTGATGTTGCAGTCGCCGGTGTTGAGGATATTCAGAGCGGTGTAGAGGGTCGTCGTTTTACCGGAACCCGTGGGGCCGGTGACCAGGATCATACCGTAAGGTCGGTGAATGGCCTCTTCAAAGGCCTTATGCTGCTCGGGTAAAAAGCCTAATTGCTCAATGGGCACCTTGGAACTGGCCGGATCCAGCAAGCGCAGCACAATCGTTTCGCCAAAACTGGTGGGCAAAAAAGAGACACGGAAATCAATGACCCGGGCGGGAGGTACCCTTACTCGCAGACGGCCATCCTGGGGCAGGCGTCGTTCAGAAATATCCAGGCGACAGAGAATTTTCAGGCGCGAGGTGACCCCGTCGCGCAACGCCACGGGTGGGTGCAGCGCGTCCTGCAACACGCCATCGAGGCGGTAACGCACCCGAAAATCCTTCTCATAGGGTTCCAGATGAATATCGGAAACCCCGCGCTGAATGGCATCCAGCAGCAATTGCTGGACAAAACGCACCACGGGCGCATCCTCGACCGTACTATCATTTTTCTGCGCAAGATCGAATTCTTCCTGCTCTTCTTCGTCGCGTGGCTTATCTATGAAAACATCATCGATCCCGCCCTGCATACTGTTGGCCGCAGCGTTCACTGCCTTCGCCAGCTTATTGGCCTCGACCAGTATCGGCATCACCTGCAGACCGGTGTTAAACTTCACATCTTCCACCGCCTTAAAATCCGTAGGATCAGCCATGGCGAGGTAGAGGGTGTCTCCATGCTTCGACAAGGGCAGCACCAGGTAGCGGATCATCAGCCCTTTGTCGAGTTTCCGAATAAGCAAGTCATCCATCGCGACCGCATCCAGATCGAGCATGGGCATGTTATAGCGAGCGGAAAGATGTGCCATGAGCACTGCGGCAGGAACAGCGCCTTTCTCGACCACATAAAACAGAAGCGGCGTCTTACCCCGCGCCGGATCGGTGGCAAGGCTCTGTAACTGCGCCTCGTCGCTTAACCCGTTGCTGACTAATGCCCGCAATACGGGTGTCAACGCGATGTGTTCTGGATTTGTAGCCATCGGCGTAAGGTCTCCTCCACGGCGGCGGTTTGCGGCAAAGTTCCCGTCCATATTCGAAAACTCTCCGCGCCTTGCTCTACCAACATGCCCAGCCCATCCATCGCGCCCAGCCCAGCCTGCCGGGCGGCGTGTAGCAGAGGCGTTTCCAATGGGTTATAGACGATATCGTATACGCTGCCATTTCTGGGCATGCAGGCGAGATCCAACTCCGGGTGGCACTCCCCGTGCAGCCCGCGCGCGCTGGTATTGACCAGTAATGCACTGTAGGGCAATACCGCAGACAATGCCGCCGAGTCCAACGGGAGGGGGTGCACCGGGAGATCGGGGAATTGTGCAGCCAGGGCTTCGGCACGCGGCAGATGGCGATTCGCCAAATAAATAGCCGGACATCCAGCATGACCGAGGGCATAGACGATGGCCCGGGCCGCCCCTCCAGCGCCAATCACCGTCGCCGGACATTGCTGCCAGCCAACCCCCGCCGCACGCTCCAGCGCCCGCTGAAAACCGAGTGCATCCGTATTGTGTCCTTCTATATCCGAGGGCGTAAAACATATGGTGTTCACCGCACCGATGGCACGCGCCGCAGCGCTGAGTCGCTGCATCAGCGGCAACACGGCCTCTTTATGGGGGACCGTAACATTCACGCCGCGCACGCCAAGCGCCGCCAGTCCGGCCAGCGCCGTGGCGATCGCCTCTTCATGCACCGGAAAGGGCACATAAACCAGGTCCCGATCCTGCTGCGCTGCAAAGAGGCGATGCATCCACGGCGAGAGGCTGTGTGAGACCGGATGGCCGAGAATGCCATAAACGGCCGTTCCGCCGCCGGGATGCCAACAATTGCCGATGTCAGGCAGTGGGGAGAGCACCATGCGATCTTTCCTTTGCGGTAATTTCCATCCTTTTCGAGAGATGGACAAGCAGTTCTGGCCAGTTATCTCCGGGCAGAATAGTACCCAGGGTCATGGGGCGCTGCGCCCCGGTAACGTGCGCCAAGGGCAGGCGCTGCCCCAGTAAGCACTTTCCACCCAGCCAGGCAAAGGCCAACGCCTCCAAAGCCTGACTGGGAATGCCGCTGTACTGCCCACCGTGCAAAATTCGGGTCTCTGCCAAGACCCCCTGCAAAACGTGCATCAGGGTCGGGTTTTCGGCACCGCCGCCGAACACCAGCATTTCTGCGGCGCCCGGTGTCCAGGTCCTTATCGCTTGCGCCACGGAAACCGCGGTCAATGCCGTCAGTGTCGCCAGAAAATCCGCTGCAGAGCCCTGCCAGAATGACCACCATTGCGTCACCAGTGGCAACCCGAAAACCTCCCGCCCGGTGCTTTTCGGAGGCGGCTGCCGGAAGAACGGGTGCGCCAGCCATGCCTCTAACTGCACAGCATCGCAAAGTCCGTCGGCTGCCATTTGGCCATCCACATCACAGGTCGATTGCCCATCACTGCACAAATGTATGGCCGCATCCATAAGCACATTGCCCGGCCCGCAGTCGAAGGCCAGGAGTGGACGGGGGTCATCCATACCTGGCAACCAGGTCACGTTGGCCATACCGCCGAGATTAAGTACCAGACGGGGTTGTTTATCCTGAAAGCAGTATTGATGGAAGGGCGGAACCAGCGGCGCCCCCTCCCCTCCGGCCGCCACATCGGTACGCCGGAAATCGTGGATCACGGTCAGACCTGTGGCCACGGCGATATCTGCTGCGGCACCAATTTGCAGCGTAAAGCCAGGATCCCCCCGCGGCTGATGACGAATGGTCTGCCCGTGCAAGGCGATAAAGTCTACCGGACCAAGATGGGCGATGGCAGTACGCGCCAATTGCGCATAGCGGGCGCCCAGGCGCCGATCGAGCTGCGCCACCGCCTCGACACTCAATGGCCCATTGGCAGCCAGCACTTCTGCGCGCAACGCCGGATCAAAAGGGTAACTGAAGGTACCCCGGTAACCCGCACAGCCTGCGACATCAAAATCCAGCACCGCGGCATCCACACCGTCGGCGCTGGTTCCAGACATTAAACCCAGGCCACGCAAGGCGACTTACTTGGTCAGAATACGTGTCAACCGGCGCAGCACCGACGCATCAATGAGCCTCGTCATGTGCTCCGTGCCCATGGACATGACCATGGGCCAGTTCCTCGGCGGTGGCATCCCGTACTTCCAGCACCGTCACATCGAAATTCAGGGTCATCCCGGCCAGAGGGTGATTGAGGTCGACGGTAATTTCGTCGCCTTCTATATCGATTACCGTGGCAAGGCGCGTGCCTTCTTCGGTCATTGTCTCAAACTGAGTGCCGATCTCCAGTTCTTCTGGATCGTCAAAGTCCTCAACACCCACCACTTCCACCAGATCTTCGTCCCAATCGCCATAGCCTTCTTCAGGAGGAATGGAGACCTCTAGCTTATCACCGACACGACGCCCCGCCAGAGCCTGCTCCAGGCCGGGGATGATGCCATGGTGGCCATGGAGATAGACGAGGGGCTCTTCACCCACGGAGCTGTCAATCAGCTCCCCCTCTTCATCGGTCAGGGAATAGTCGATAGTGACGACTTTGTCTTTGCTGATCATCATGGCGCGAGTCCTGTAGGTAAAGGGCCAGGGAAAGATACTGCTATAGTAGTCTCGAGCCGATTTTAGCCTTACTGCGCAGAAACGGCAAAATTTTCCGGGCACTCCCAATGAAGCCAATGGGGCTCAAGAATTTGGCTGAACGCCGCTATCCAGAGGGGGTTATCGTTGAGTGCCGGGATATAGCGCAGTTCCCGGCCGCCCGCCCTAAGAAAAGTGTCTTTGCCCTCCATGGCGATTTCCTGCAGTGTTTCCACGCAATCTGCACTAAACCCAGGGCAGATGGCGTCTACGCGGGACACTCCTGAACGCGCCAACTCGACGAGCGTTTTATTGGTATCGGGCCCCAGCCATTGGGCGGTGCCGAAGCGGCTTTGAAAGGTCTGTACCCACTGATCACCAGACAAACCGAGTTCCTTTATGAGTAGTGCGGTAGTCTTTTCGCACTGAGCGCGATAGGGATCGCCCTTTTCAATGCACATCTCCGGCAAGCCGTGAAAAGAAATCAGCAACCGCTCTGCCTGCCCGTGTTCGTGCCACCAGACACGGACACTATCCGCCAGAGCACGAATATAGGCAGGGTGTTCATACCAGTCCCGAATCATGCGAATTTCCGGGATTTCGCGCCATTTCCGCAATTCTCTGGCCACCGCGTCAAAAGCGGAGGCGGTGGTGGCTGCCGCATATTGGGGATAAAGTGGGACCATCAGTATTTTGCTGCAGCCGGCGGCACGCAAAGCGGTCATGCCTTTCGCAACTGACGGGTTGCCGTAGCGCATCGCCAGCTCCACCCGGACCAGGCCGGGAAACTGCTGATCCCAATGGGCCTGCAGTGCGTCGCACTGGCGCTGGCTATAGACCATCAGGGGTGAGCCATCGGGAAGCCAAATACTCGCATAATTGCGCGCCGAGCGGGTGGGGCGAAACAGCAGAATAGGCCCATGCAGGATGGGCCACCAGAGTATCCGCGGAAGTTCTACTACCCGGCTATCACTAAGAAACTCGCGCAGGTAGCGGCGCACTGCCGGCGCGGTAGGCGCATCGGGGGTGCCAAGATTGACGACCAGAAGTCCAATCATGCCTCGTTCTCCAGCGTGATATAGACCGGCGCGTGATCTGACGGGCGCTCCACCGCTCGCGCGGCGCGGTCGATGACGACATCCTGAGTGCGCGCAAGCAGTGGACTCGAGGCCAGGATCAGGTCGATGCGCAGTCCCTGATTGCGCCGGAACGCTGCCGCACGGTAATCCCACCAACTCCACGCCTGCGCGTCCGGGTACAGGCTACGGTAGCTGTCATGCAGTCCGAGGCTTAACAAGGCGTCCAGCGCCTCCCGTTCGGGAGCTGAGCAGAGTATGCCATCCCCCCAGACCGTAACGTCGCAAACATCACGGACGTCAGGGGCCACATTGAAATCCCCTGCCAGCAGCAGTTGCGGCCAGCGCTGCAACTCCTCGGCAATCAGCGCACGCAGACGCCCAAGCCATTGTAATTTATATGGATACTTGTCACTACCCAAGGCCTGCCCGTTGGGCACATAAACATTGATGACGCGTAAGTCACCGAAGCTGGCGGCGCACAGTCGTGCCTGTCCGTCACCGCCGCCTGGCCAGTCGCAACGGGCGTCGTCAGGTGCTGTCCGGCTCAGTATGGCAACACCGTTATAAGTCGGCTGACCGTGATAGAGCGACTGATAGCCTGCGTCCGCCAGTTCGGCCACCGGGAAACGCGCATCGACCAGCTTGGTCTCCTGCAGACAAAGAACATCGGGCTGCTCACTACCCAGCCATTCCAGCACTTGGGGGAGACGCACCTTCAGGGAGTTGACGTTCCAGGTCGCAATTTTCATGAAAATTACTGGGGCGCAGTGGCGCTGATGGCGGAACGTTGATGCAGGGAGTGCATCCAGGTCGTCAAATCCGGGAATTGCAGCAAGAAATCCGGTGCGCGCAGATCGACATAACCGACTGCGGCGATGGTCGCAATCTGCGCCAGATTCAACACTGGCGCTGCGGCCAGATCTTGCCACGCGCACGCCTCTTCCTGCAGCACAGCCAGTGCGGCAAGCACCTTGTTACGGGCACGCTGCAACACACCGGCATCCTGGCAATCTTTACTGTGGCGTTGCTCCAACACCCAGGCAACCGTGGTATCCATAATGCCGCCAGCCAGCGCCTCAATCCGCAATGTCTCAATGCGGGCCTCCGGATCATGAGGGATGATGGCGGGTTCGGGGTGCAGAATTTCCAGATATTGGATAATCACTGCTGAGTCATATACGGCCGAGCCGTCATTACGCACCAGCACGGGGATCTTGCCCAGAGGATTGTGCTCCAGTGCCCCATGGTCGGCGGCGCGGAGATCCACCCACTCCAAAGCGCAGGGGATGTTTTTTTCCAGCAGTGCGATACGCACCTTCCGGGCATAGGGGCTGGTCTGCGTAGCATAAAGTCGCATCTTCATCTCTCCTTTTCCGCTGAGTCTGGGTCACTATCTGTTATCATGACGAAAGCGTCGCCCCAAGCCAACCCCAGAAAGATAAACAAGCCATGAATTACGACCATCATTATCACGCCGGCAATGCTGCCGACTGCATCAAGCATCTGGCCCTGAGTCTCACTTTGCAAGCCCTGATCCGTAAGGACACGCCGCTCGCTTACATCGACACCCACGCGGGCGCAGGACGATATACACTAAGCGCGCAAGGAGAACACTTGCTGGGCATTGCGCACCTCTGGGTGGATCGGCGTAGCTTGCCGCATGCGGGTGCTTGGCTAAAAATCATCGGCAACGAGAACAGCGACGGTGTGTTGCGCCACTATCCCGGCTCACCCGCCCTCGCCGCCGCCCTGCTCCGGCCTGCTGACCGGATGGTGCTCTGCGAACAGCAGCCCGAAGTAGCGACGCATCTGCGCAGGGCGATGGGCAAGCGAGCGCACACCAGTGTCATCGGTGAAGACGGTTATCGCGCCCTCTTCGGGCTGATTCCCCCGCCTGAAAAACGCGGTCTGGTCCTGATCGACCCACCCTTTGAACGCAGAGATGAATGGGAACGCCTCGCGGACGCCCTGATCCGCGCTTATCAGCGCTGGCCGCAAGGGGTGTATCTCGTCTGGTACCCGATAAAAATCCGCGGTACGATCACCAGATTGCGGCAGGCCTTGCGCGAGCGCCTTCCGGCTTTTGCCTGCGAACTGTTGCAGATGCCGGAGGAAGGCCGCGAACAGCTTTTCGGCAGCGGACTGATCATAGTGAATCCACCCTGGGGTCTGCGCGAGGCACTGACCGCCGCCCTGACGGAACTGGGTCCACAGCTCAGCGTGCCACAAAGTGGTGGGCTGTGGTCCCTGCATTGCCAGGGCTGGCCAGGTCCAGAGAAGAGTTAGCCGGTGTAGCCGACACCGCCACCTGGGCCCGCCAGCGCGGGCTTTAACAGATGATTCATCAACAAGGAACCACCATGAGCACCCCGACACTGCCCAATATCGACCATGTGCGCAAACTGCTTCTCTACGGCGGCCCCCTCGCGCAGCTTCAGGGGGAACTGGTCAAACAACCCGGCCAGGAAATCAGTGTTGCCGTACTTTATCAACTGGCACTACGCCATGGCGTCATCAGTCCGACGGCGGCGCGGGAGGGACTCGCCCTGCTCGCTGCAGCCAGTACCGCCGGCGATGCCGGGCGTATCATTCTGGAACGGGTGCTGGCCGAGGGGGATTTTCTGGCCGTGCGGGTGATCCGTTGAGCGGTCGTGACCATGCGCCTGTATAGCTGGAACGTGAATGGCTGGCGCGCCGCCTGTCGTAAGGGGTTGCGCGAATGGGTCGCAGCGACGCAACCGGGTGTGCTCTGCATCCAGGAAAGCAAAGCCGACCCGGACCGCCTGCCGACCGCAGAAATCGTACTGGAGGGCTATGATGGCCGCTGGGCAGTCGCCGAGCGCTCCGGTTACAGCGGCGTTATCACTTTCAGCAAAGCACCCTGCCGACCACTGGCCACAGGGCTAGGCATCCCACGTTTCGATCGAGAAGGCCGCGTGGTCATCACCGACTGTGGAGATTTCGACTTGTATAATGTCTACTTCCCCAATGGCAAAAAAGATACGGAACGCCTCGCCTTCAAACTGGATTTCTATGCCGCCTTCCTGGATATGGTCAACGCACGGGTTGCCGCCGGGCGAGCGGTGGTATTCTGTGGCGACGTCAACACCGCCCACCGGGCCATCGACCTCGCCCGCCCCAAAGAGAATGCGAAAATATCCGGCTTTCTCCCCGAGGAACGGGCCTGCCTGGACCAGTGGGTAGCGGCAGGCTGGGTGGACAGCTTCCGTCACCTACACCCGGACGCGACGGACTATTCCTGGTGGAGCCAGCGCACTAACGCCCGAGCCCGCAATATCGGCTGGCGCCTCGATTATTTCTGGATACATGAGAGCCTGTTGCCGCGCCTGCGCGGAGCAGGGATTGCCACTGATGTGACGGGCTCCGATCATTGCCCGGTCTGGCTGGAGTTGGATTGAATGGACCTCGAACAATATGCCGCCTTCGCTATCACCACACTGCATACGGTAACCGATTACCGGCGTTGGGGAGCCAGCCGTTTTGCCGCTGCCGGGCTCGACTTCAGCCAGGGCCAGCAGCAACCCCGCGCCGAAGCGGACACCCTTATCGCGCGGGCGCTGCACCTGGAGCCAGAAGACCTTGCAGATCTGGGCGCAGCCCGTCTGCTGGACAACGAGAAGACCACGATTCTCAACTACTTTTATCAGCGGGAAATGCTCCGCCGTCCTGCCGCCTACATCACCGGCGAAGCCTGGTTTGCTGGACTGCGTTTTAGCGTCGATGAACGGGTCCTCATTCCCCGCAGCCTGCTTGAACCGTTTATTGAAGAGGGCTTCGCACCCTGGGTAGAGGAATCGCAGGTACAGCGCATTTTGGAGGTCGGCACGGGCTCCGGCTGTATGGCCATCACCCTGGCCCTGCGTTTTCCAGACTCCGAAGTGGACGCAGTAGACATTTCCGCCGAGGCCCTCGCCGTAGCCCGCACGAATGTACGACGCTATGGCTTGGAGGACCGCGTGCATCTGCATCAGTCCGACCTCTTCGCCGCATTGGATGGACAGCGCTACGACCTGATCCTCAGCAACCCGCCCTATGTGGACGCAGCGACCATGACGGAACTACCCCCCGAATATCGGCACGAGCCCCGTCTCGCCTTGGCCGCCGGCGATGATGGCCTGGATTGCCTGCTCCCCCTGTTGGAGCAGGCGCCGCACCACCTGCAGGCCGGTGGCATCCTGGTAGTGGAAACCGGCGATGCCGAAGAAGCCCTCACCCGCCGCCGTCCCGACCTGCCCCTGATCTGGCTGGAGCATCCGGCAGGCGGCTCCGGTGCCTTTTTGTTGGTAGCAACGGCCGACGGTGGTTTCTAAAGCAGCACAAGACCGACGTTATGCCGTCGTGACGACCAGCTCCAGATCAAGACAATCTCCAAGGATTCCGCCTCGTGGAAACATCGCCGTCCCTTTCTAGAATCTGGCCCCTCTTTGCGGGGGTAGGTCTCGCCCTCGGTATGGGCTCCTTCGATGGCGCCTCGGTGCAGGGTATTTTTCCTTACGTCGCAGGTGGTCTGTCCACCAGCAGCGATCATGCCCTCTGGACCCTGACCTACTTCATTGTCCACTGGTCACTGGGGATTACCCTGATGCCCTGGACGACCGCCCGCTTCGGGATGCGTCGCGTTTTTCAAGTGGCGGTTGCCGTGGCCGTACTGGGAACCGTCATCAGCGCGGTAACCAACAATCTCTGGATTATGCTGTTGTCTCGTGCTCTGGAAGGTATCGCCGCAGGGCTCCTCGTCCCCCTGGGTCAGAGTCTTTTTCTGCACCACAGCCCCCTCAAGCGCCATGGTCTGGTGACCATTTTCTGGAGCAATGCCATGCTCGTGCCTTTCTTCTTCGGGCCAACCATCGGCGGTCTGCTGGCGACGGAACTGGGCTATCGCAGCATTTTCCTACTTTCCCTGCCGATATGGGGCGTCGCCCTGTTTTTGGGCAGTCTGGGCATCCCCAAAGAGCAGGGCAATCCCCTAACCCCACCCTTCGATAGCTGGGGCTTCGGCCTGCTCTATGGCGGACTGATGAGCATGCAAATTGTGCTGGATCAGGGTGAGCAGTACGGTTGGTGGCATTCCACCTTCATTCTCAAAATGACCTTAGTTGCCTTTATTTTTTTGCTGCTCTTTGCCTGGCGGGAAAGCGAAACTCAGCATCCCCTGCTCCCGTTACACTTTCTGCGCCGACGCAATTACTGGCTGGGTTTGCTGTTGCTTTGCCTGGGCTGGGCCATGTTCATGGGCTGGGCCTCCATACTGCCCCTCTGGGCAGAGGAAACCCTTGGTTTCAATGGGTTTTGGGGGAGCTCCGTACTTATTCCCATCGGCATCGGCGCCATCCCTTTGTCGACGCTGATGGACCGTCTGCGCGGGTTACTCGGACTGCGACTACTGGCGACCCTCTGCTTTGCCATTTTTGCCTTCGCCTATGGCAGCGCTTATCTCAGCCCCATCAGCAATCTAGGCGACCTGTTCTGGTCGGTGCTGTTCATCGGCATGGGGGTGGGCATGCTCTTCGTACCGCTGACCATGATCATCCTCTCTGGCCTTAGCGCCCAGGAAATCCCGTCAGCAGCCACCACCAGCAATTTCATTCGCGTCTTCAGCGCCAACATCGGGGTGAGCCTGCTGAGCGTCTACTGGACCCGCTACAGCGCCCTTGCCGGCGACCATCTACGCGGCCACATCAGTCGTTTCAACCCGGAAACGACGCTCTCCGCCCAACACCTGCACACCCTGATCAGCGTGCAGGCCGATACCCTGAGCATCGACAACCTGCTGCGCCTGTCCATGTGGATCTGCCTGATAGCGGCCATCGGCGCCTACTTCTTTATCATCCCGCCCAGCACTCTGCGCAGCGCCGATGGTCCGCGCAATTATGTGGAGGAGGAAGAGGACGAGTTTTCCGCAGCAGCCAGCGCCGGAAGCGCTCCTTATAACCACTCTGTTTCGCGCTCCCCGCTGCGTGGACATGTCGGCAGGATGTCCAGGATACAACAACCTCTGCCGTAAAACGTTTGCTTCGGTTACACTAAAGTAAACATTTCGTGCATAAGGTAGCCCTGTGAAAGCATTTGTCAGCCAAGCCCTGCAAGGGGCGCTTCAACAACTCCACGCCCAGGGCAGCATTCCAGGGGTTCCCGCCACTCTGGAGTTGGATCGCCCCAAGCAGGTGGAACACGGCCATCTCGCCAGCAACGTCGCCCTGCTCCTCGCCAGAGTCGTCGGACGCAAACCGCGCGATCTCGCCGCCGACATCGTCGCCGCCTTGCCCGCCTCGGAGTGGATTGCCCGCACCGAAATTGCCGGCCCCGGCTTCATCAACTTCTTTTTGCAGCCAGCCGCCTTTCATGCAGTGATCCGCCAGGTTAGTGCCGAAAAGGAGCACTTCGGCGCCAACCAAAATGGTGCGGGTCAACGGCTGCAACTGGAATTCGTCTCGGCCAACCCTACCGGCCCCCTGCACGTCGGGCACGGGCGCGGTGCCGCCTATGGCGCCAGCCTCGCCAACATCCTCCGCTTTAGCGGCTTCGACATCTTTTGCGAATACTATGTCAACGATGCCGGGCGCCAAATGGATATTCTCGCCGCTAGCGTCTACCTGCGTTATCTCGAAGCCGCCGGGGCGCTGCCCTGGCCCTTCCCTGAGAACAGTTATCGGGGCGACTATGTGCGCGAAATAGCGACCCATCTCCGGGAGCAGGTCGGCAACCGCTTACAGCACGCAGCGGCCGGATTGCCGAACCTCCCCGAGATGAGCGACGGTGATATCGCCATCGACACCCTCATCGCCTATCTGAAGCAGTCTCTCGGCGAAAACTATCGCACCCTGCACAGCGCCGGACTGGACGAGATTCTCGCCGACATCCGCGATGATCTGGAGGGCTTTGGCATACATTACGATCGCTGGTATTCCGAGCGCAGCCTGGTGGATACGGGTGCAGTCGATGCCGCCATCGCTGCCCTCGAAAAAGCGGGACACTGTTACACCCAGGAAGGTGCCCTCTGGTTCCGCGCCACCGCCTTTGATGATGACAAGGACCGGGTTTTGCGTCGTGACAACGGCGCCTATACCTACTTTGCCTCCGATGTGGCTTACCATGCCGAAAAATTTGCTCGCGGCTTCACCCACGTCATCGACATGTGGGGTGCGGACCATCACGGCTATGTGCCCAGAGTCAAGGCCGCCCTGCGCGCCCTTGGCCTCGATGACCAGCAACTGGAAGTCGTCCTCGTCCAGTTCGCCATCCTCTATCGCGGTACAGAAAAGGTCTCCATGTCTACCCGCGCTGGCGAGTTTGTCACCCTCCGTGAACTGCGCGAGGAAGTGGGCAATGATGCGGCACGTTTCTTTTATGTACTGCGCCGCGCCGACCAACATCTGGACTTCGATCTGGAACTGGCAAAAAAGCACTCCGAAGAAAACCCGGTATTTTATATCCAGTATGCTCATGCTCGGGTCTATTCCCTGCTGCGTCAGGCGGCAGAAAAAGGGCTCAGCCTGCCGTCAACAGACGGCGTTGACCTGGAAATTCTGCAGGAACCCCGCGAAATCGCACTTGCCGACGCCATCTGGCGCTTCCCGGAAGTAGTAGCCACGGCGGCACGTGATCGCGAACCGCACCAGATTGCCTTCTATCTTAGGGAATTGGCTGCAGCCTTCCACACCTACTACAATTCGACCCGAATTTTAGTGGAGGAGACGCCGCTGCGCCACGCCCGTCTGACGCTCTGTCTGAGCGTCGCACAGAGCATTGCCAATGGGTTACGACTGCTTGGCGTCAGCGCACCGGAACAGATGTAAGGATTCATGCGCGATTACAAAAATCAAACCAGTCGCCCGCGAGCGCAAGAGCCGCGCCCGGCCGTCACGCCACGGCAGCAGACAAAGCTGGAAGACGACTCCGAAAAAACACCGCCCCATCCCCCACGGTACTGGCCATGGGTGTTGCTGCTTCTGGTGGTCGCGCTCAGTGCGGGGATCTGGTCGTGGATAGCACAGCTCCCCATCACCACAGGAAAACTCGGTCTCATTAGTAGCGGGACGGGACTATCGGCAGCGACGGCTTCCGGCCGTAGCGCACTGACAGCCAATCAGAAACAGCCCGGTAATCTGCTGGCCACCCATACCCCAGCCATTACACAAACTCCGGTGAGCAACTCACTTGCCGTCGCTGCAGATAACAGTGCCACAGCCGCCAACCGCAGCGGCGTCAATTTCAATTTTTACCAGATACTGCCCCATATGCATGTGGACATTCCAGCCGACATCCTCGGTAGCGGCCCCGGTATCCCCAGTGCGGCGACCGCCAGCAATATCAGTGTCGTTCACCAGCCGGTAACTATTCAGGTGGGCGCTTTCACCAACCGCGCCGCCGCCGTCGTCCTGCGCGATCGCCTCGCCCTGCTGGGGGTCAGCACCCGGATGGAAAAAGTAGAAGCCGGTAATAACAACACCCTCTACCGGCTCCGCACCAGCATCTTCGATTCTCTGGCAGCGGCCCAGCCCACCCTTGCCAAAATCCGCGGCATGGGCATCACCCCATTGCTGCTGGGCAGCGGAATCATCGGCTCCGGGGTCAATGCACCGCTGTCGCAATCTCCAACGCCCTAATCGCGGCGACCGGGGTTTCCTGACCACTCAGCACCCGGTCCAACCCTGGCAGATAGTGGTTGATGGTCTCTACACCAACCAGCAGGTATGGGCGCAGCAGAGCAGTGCTCAGCACCGTGGCAGGTGCCTGGAGGATCGTCTTGAAGTTGATTTCTCCATCCTCCATATCGAGTTCAAAGTTACCCAGGGCTAGTCCATAGTTGGCACGGGTCAGAAACTCCGCCACTGCCGGGCGTTTTCCCATGGTTATCTCCAGATTCTGGGGACGCAGGTAAAACAGGATACGCTCCCGTTCGCCATGCACGTGGCAAAAAATGTCCAGAACACCATGAGGTACCTGCAACCCACAAGTGAGGACCGGATAATCGGGCAGCGTCTTCGCTTCCCATTCCAGTTCGGCAAAAAGTTTCTCGGCAACTTCCAAATGATTCATGATCGGTTTCCTTGTTCAACTGTTGCCTCGGCGAGGCGAAAAAAGGCGGCCTGGTCCAGCATCTCGGCGCGGCAGCCTGGATCAATCTGCAAACCCTGCAAGTCATCCGCACTCAAAATGCCGCGCAGATTATTGGCGAGTGTCTTGCGGCGATGGGCAAAGCTAGCAGCTACCATTCGCGCAAAAGACGTCTGCAGGTGGCGTGGTAGCAACCCTGGACGATGCGGTACCAGGCGCATGAAGGCCGAATCCACCTTCGGCACCGGAAAGAAATTCCCGGGCGCCACCGTGAACAGGGATTCCACCGCGCAGTGCGCCTGTATCATCACCGAAAGCCGGCCGTAGGCCTTGGTTCCCGGCACCGCCACCATGCGCTCCACCACCTCTTTTTGCAGCATGAAATGCATATCCCGCACCTGTTCTGCGTGTTCCAGTATATGAAAAATCAGCGGCGTCGCCACGTTGTAAGGCAGGTTACCGACTACCCGCAGGACATTCCCGGCACCAGCCTGTGCCGCAAAGTCGACCTCCAGCGCGTCGGCCTGCATGACTTTTAGCCGCTCCGGCGGCGCGAGCGCGCGCAAACCGGCAATCATATCCCGATCCAGCTCCACCACCGTCAACTGCGGCAAGAGGCGCAGCAAAGCTTTGGTCAGCGCCCCCGGCCCCGGCCCGATTTCCACCAGTTGATCGCCGGGCACAGGGCGAATAGCCGCCACAATACGCTCAACGATCTGCGGCTGAACCAGAAAATTCTGCCCGAAACGCTTTTTGGCACGCGGCAGGCGCCCCTCTTGCATCATTAGCGCACCTTCATGCTATATTCGGTCGACGCCTCTAGCAGGCGATGCGAAACGGAAAGTCTATGCACCTCGTGCTGCGCCTTGACGTCGGTGGTCGTCCCATGGCCTGGGAAACCTGGGAAGAAGCCGCGGCCCATTATGTCCGAGGTAATGTTGCCTGGACACTGGGGAGTCCTTTCTTTACCGCACATGGCGGCATCTGCCGCCGCAGTGGTACCCTCTCGCAACTTGATATTCATCCGGTCATCGCCGTCCGCGGTCGCCATCAGGGTAAAATTCGACCCCCGGCCCTGTCCAATCAGACCTTGTTTCATCGCGATCATCATCTCTGCATGTACTGTGGTAAACATTTTCCTATCCGCGAACTCACCCGTGACCATATCATTCCTATCTCCCGCAGGGGCAGGGATATCTGGACCAACGTGGTGACCGCCTGCCGCAGTTGCAACAGCCGCAAGGACAACCGCACCCCCGACGAGGCGCGCATGCCGTTGCTCGCGGTGCCCTTCACCCCGACCTGGGCCGAGTATCTGCTGCTCAGCAATCGGCGCATTCTCGCCGATCAGATGGAGTTTTTAATTGCCCAGGTGCCGGAAGGGCGCAACCGCATTTTTTGAGTATGCAGACCGACCTGCGACAGACATCAGCAGCCTGCAAGGCACCGGTTACGAACAATTTCCGCAGCCGTATCCAATGCCCGAAGCAGACTGCCCCCTTCTGCCCGGCCGGTGCCCGCCACGTCCAGCGCCGTGCCATGGTCCACACTGGTGCGCACGATGGGCAAGCCCAAAGTAATATTTACTGCCTCGCCAAAGGCATGGTACTTCAGCACCGGCAGTCCCTGGTCGTGATACATGGCCAGCACCGCATCAGCATCTTCCAGCAGGCGCGGAGTAAACAGGGTGTCGGCCGGCCATGGGCCGCTGATCCGCAGCCCCTCTCCCTGCAAGGCGGCTATCACTGGCGCGATGATATCCTGCTCCTCATGCCCCAAGTGCCCCCCCTCCCCGGCATGGGGGTTCAGTCCGGCAACCAGAATACGGGGTGCCGAAAGGGCGAAGTCTTCACGCATGGCCCGGTGCAGGATACGCAGCGTACCCTCCAAGCCTTCCGGGGTAATGGCTGCCGCTACCTGGGCTAAAGGCAGATGAGTCGTCGCCAGCGCCACCCGCAGGCCGCGACCGGCCAGCAGCATGACCACCTCTGGACTGCCACAGGCCTCCGCAAGATATTCTGTATGCCCGGTGAAGGGAATCCCCGCGTCGTTGATGATGCCCTTGTGCACCGGTGCCGTCACCAGCGCATCCGCAACACCTGCACGTAATAGGTGCATCGCTTTATCCAGAGTAGACAATATCGCCGGTGCATTAGCCACATCCAGATGGCCTGGACGACAAGGCCTGGCCAGCGCCATGTCCAGCACGTGCAACACACCATTTCCGGGCGCCGGCCAGGGATTGCCCTCCTGCCAGGGCTCCAGTCGCAGCGATAAACCCAGAGTCAGGGCGCGACTGCGCAGACAGTGCAGGTCGCCAATGAGCAGGACCCCTGAGGGCAGGGCGTGCCTGGCCAGCTGCAGGCATATATCCGGGCCGATACCTGCGGGTTCCCCCACCGTCAGCAACAAACGTGGCTCTGTGATCATTCCTCAACCTCCTCGGGCAGTACTTCCACCACCCCTTCCGGTCCTTCAATCCGTTGCGGAATACGCAAAACCCGCACCCGCATCAATCGATCCCGAATATCGATGGTGAGCATATCACCCACCTGCACCATCGCCCCCGCCTTAGCCATCCGACCATTGATCTGCACACACCCGGCATCGCAGATATCTTTAGCCACACTACGGCGTTTGATCAGACGTGACGTCTTGAGAAATAGATCGAGACGCAAGAGGTCTGCCAAGCTTAGCGCCCTTGTCCGAGGATGTCCGTAAAGGCATCTTCCAGGCGCGGTTCCTGCAGATGCAAATCCAGGATTTGGGCGGGCAGCGTTTGCAATTGTGCCAAGACGTCCCCCAACGGGTTCTTCTGCGCATCAATCCTGAGGACACGGGTATTTTCTGCCGCACCAGTCATCAACTCCGCCAGTTCAGGAGGGAGCATGCCGGGATCGTGGTCGAAGGTCACCGTCAGCACCCGCCAACTGGAGGCGCGCAATAATTCATCCTTGCTGTCCAAGGCAACGATTCGCCCCTGCTGAAGAATGGCGATTCGCTGGCAGAGTTCTTCGGCCTCTTCCAGATAGTGGGTGGTGAGAATGACCGTATGACCCTCTTCATTATAGCGCCGCATAAAACGCCAGAGGCCCTGGCGCAGTTCCACATCAACCCCGGCGGTCGGCTCATCCAGTACCACCACCGGGGGCCTGTGCACCAAAGCCTGGGCGATGAGCACCCGCCGCTTCATGCCGCCGGATAACGCGCGCAAATTGGCGTTGGCCTTGTCCGTCAGATCCAGCTCTGCCATCAGCTCATCAAGCCAGTCATCATTATGACGCAAGCCAAAATAGCCGGATTGCATGCGCAGAAACTCCCGCACGGTAAAAAATGGGTCATAGGCCAGCTCCTGGGGCACGACCCCAAGCAACTGACGGCTCCGGCGAAAATCTCGCTCCACATCAAAGCCGAAAATTTCTGCGACCCCGCTTGAACGGCACACAGTCCCGGCCAGGATATTGATGAGCGAAGACTTGCCCGCGCCATTGGGACCCAGCAGACCAAAAAATTCTCCGGCATGCACATCCAGATCTACGTCAGCCAAGACCAGGTGGCCGCTGCCGTAGGCTTTGCGCAACCCGGCGATGTGAATAGCCAGGGAATCAGTCATGGCACAACGGCAAAATATCCTGCAGATGATACAAACTCGCCAGTTCTTGCAGCTTGGGCGAGGCCCCGTGAATACGTAGTGCAGTTCCACGCTGTCTGGCCTGCTGCACCCACTCCATCAACATGGCAAGTGTCGCACTGTCCGCAGCCTCTAGCTTCACGACGGAAACTTCTGTGCAATCCTGCCCGTCCTTCACCCATGCAAAGGACCGCAGTGCCTTATCCATCGGTGCCACCCGCCAGTCCCCTTGCAGGAAAAGCCATGGGGTACCATCAACCATCTGTCGTTCCCAGGAGGTCGCTGTGCTCAAGCGGCCGCCGCCGTTTTGCCTGCTGTGCTACCCATGCCATCCCTGGCCTTCATGTCCTGGAGCAGCGCGGGTATTCCGCGGCTTGCAGCAATCTGGCCAAAGCTCTGCCGGTAATTCAGCACCATGCTGACCCCGTCAATATAGGTGTTGTAAATCCGCCAGGAGTTGTTGGTGTAGAGCAAGGCATAAATCACCGGAACATCTGGAGCACCACCGTTCTGACGAATAACCATGTTCACTTGTGCCACAGGCGGATTCTGGGAGATCTGCTGGCTGCCAGTGATTTTCACCGTCTGTCCGTGATAATGATTGAGTGAATTGCTGTAGGTACGCACCAGCAGATCCTTGAACAGCACCACAAATTCCTGCTGCTGGGCTGGGTCCATCTGCCGCCAGTACCGCGCCATCACATATTGCGACATGGTGGTGAAATCCATGTGCGGCAAGACAATATCCGCCACCTCTTTCTTCACGGCTGGCGTGATAGGCCTACCGTCATTGGAGCGCAGCACCTTGAGTACGCTATTGGTAAGCTGCTGAACCACCGCTACCGCCCCCTGCGTGTCCTCTGCCGCGGCAGGCAACGTCCAGGCCAGAACAAAAAATGCCAGTGAAATCAAAGAAAATTGACGCATACCAAATCCTCCCTATTTGCTACCCGAGGCCTTATCGAAGACCATCTGGCCGATTAGCTGATCCATATTGACCGCGCTTTGCGTCATGGTAATGGTGCCGCCCGGCTTCAGATCCTGTGGCATTCCACCCGGCTGAACGGCCACATATTGCTCGCCCAGCAAACCCTCGGTGTAAATGGATGCGCCCGTATCCGTCGGCAATTTCACCTTCGGTTCGATACGCATCGTCACATTCGCCATGAAGGTCTTGGGGTCCATGCCGATGTGGGTCACCTCACCGATCGTGACTCCGCCCAGTCTGACCGGGCTGCGCACCTTGAGACTGCCCACGTTGGTGAAATCTGCATGCAGTACGTAACCGTCGTTGTAGGCGAAGCCGGAGAGGTTCCCTACGCGCAGTGCCAGCACCACCAAAGCGGCGATGCCGAGAAGCACAAAGACGCCCACCCACCAGTCTATCGCCCGTTTTTCCATGCGCCGTCTACCCCTTAGGTGAATAACAAAGCTGTGAGAATGAAATCGAGACCCAGCACCGCCAGCGACGCCGTCACCACGCTCCGGGTCGTGGCGTTACCCACGCCTTCCGCAGTCGGCTGTGCCGCGTAACCTTGCCAGGCGGCGATCCAGGTCACCACCAACCCAAAGCAAAGGGCCTTGAACAGACCCGTCAGGATATCGCCGGAAAACGTCACATTGGACTGCATCTGCGCCCAAAAAGTGCCGCCATCCACGCCGAGCACCGGCACCGAAATAAGATACCCGCCGAAAATACCGACCAGATCAAAAACAGCACAGAGTATGGGCACGACGATGATCCCCGCCCAGAGGCGGGGCGCCACGACCCAGGCAAATGGGTTGACCGCCATCATTTCCATGGCGCTTAACTGTTCCGTCGCCTTCATGGAACTGATTTCGGCGGTCAGTGCCGACCCCGCCCGCCCAGCGAAGAGCAGCGCGGTCAGCACCGGCCCCAGCTCGCGCAGGAGTGACAGGGCGACCAGGGTACCCAATGCCGAAGTGGCACCAAAGCGCACCAGCGCGTAATACCCCTGAAAACCCAGCACCATGCCCGTGAAGAAAGCGGCGACTGTCATCAGGAGCAGCGACCGCACCCCAAAGCCATACACCTGCTTGAGCAGTTGTTGAATGCTAAAATGGCGGTGGATCACCGCCACCAAACTCCGTAGCAGAAAACGGGCCGCGGACCCCAGGTTGGGGATCGTCAGCAATACCTGCCGCCCCAGATTCGGCACAAAATCCAGAAAGGCCATGGTCTAAATCACCTCACCCGCAGCGGCTGAATCCGTCAAAGCGGTGGCATAATTATCTCTCGCGGGGTAATGAAAGGGCACCGGCCCATCCGGCTGCCCACCAAGAAACTGCCTGGCCAGTTCTGAATTACTGGCGCGCAAGGCCTCTGGCGAACCTTCCGCAATGATTTTACCGCCCGCGAGGATATAGCCATAATCCGCGATAGAAAAAGTCTCCTGCACGTCGTGACTGACGAGAATACTGGTCGCTCCCAAGGCATCATTGAGGCGGCGAATCAGGGTCGCAATAATCCCCACACTGATGGGGTCCAAGCCGGTAAAAGGCTCATCATAAAAAATCAGCATCGGATCCATCACCACCGCACGGGCCAGCGCCACCCTCCGCCCCATGCCACCGGAGAGCTCGGCGGGCATCAATCCAGCCGCACCCCGCAAACCCACCGCTTCCAGCTTCATCAGCACCAGTTTACGCAAAATACCCTCGTCCAACCGGAAATGGCGGCGCAGAGGAAAAGCGACATTCTCAAAGGCGCTAAAATCGGTAAACAGAGCGCTGTGCTGAAAAAGCATGCCCATGCGGCGCCGTAACTGGTATACCCCCTCAAAATCCAGGGTTTGCAGATCCTGCCCCGCCACCCGTATACGCCCGGACTGGGGCGCCAGCGTGCCGGCCATCAGATTCAGCATGGTCGTCTTGCCACCACCGCTCGCTCCCATGAGGGAGACTATAGCCCCTCGGGGAATACGCATATCCACCCCCGTCAGGACCGGATGCGCCCCTCGTGAAAAGTGCACATTTTCCAGTTCGACAAGGGCCTCAGCGGCCATGGGCACTCTCTGCGTTTGCGATCATGGCGCACAGTATAAACCGAACGGTCAGCATGGGGCCAGAACACGGCGCAGAAGCGATGAGAATCACACCTCGTTAACCGCTAAAAACCCTTGCATCCTCAGCGCATAGGCGTATAGTTCGTCGTCTGTTTCCACGGCACCGAAAGCAGTTACTAAGGGGGTCAGTCCTTAAGAGACTTGGAGCAAGGCATCGTTCCAGCAAGGTAGGGCATAAAACCAAGTACTGTCTGGGGGTGCACGGGAGCTACTTCTTAACCGTTTATTAACTTTGGTAAGGGGGGCACCTATGCGCTCATTGGGACATCAAATCGTCGCAGATTTTTACCACTGTGACGGCAGTACCTTGTCTGATGTTGATTATGTTACAGATGCCATGCTCGAGGCCGCCCGGCGTGCCAATTGCACCATCGTGACGCAAACTTTTCACCACTTCTCGCCCTACGGGGTGAGCGGCGCCGTTATCGTCGCCGAGTCGCATCTGGCCATTCACACCTGGCCGGAATATGGTTACGCAGCGGTGGATATTTTCACCTGCGGCGATGTCATCCAGCCCGAGGATGCCTTGAATTATCTCAAGGAAGCCTTTGGCGCCGGGCAAGTCTCCACCATGGAGATGAAGCGCGGACAAGTGGATATGATGGGCGTTCCTGCCCATGAGTTGCGCGTCAAGCCGGTTCTCTGCGCTTGAAATGACTCACAGCGGTAACGGGTGGACCTGGGTAACCGGTCCGCCCTTTTCTTTTGCCTGTTTCTTCCGCAAAATCCCCCGCAAGCACCCCACCATCCCCAGCGTTGAGAGAGGCGGATATGAGCACAGAATTGTGGTACACCGAGCGCTATGAAGAGCACGGCGCAGCGTTGAGTCTGAAAATCCGCGAAGTGCTGCATCGCGAGCAGAGTCCTTATCAGACCATTGAGATCTTCGAAACCGAGCAGTTCGGCACCCTCATGACGCTGGACGGGTTGGTGATGGTCACCGACCGCGACAACTTTCTCTATCACGAAATGATGAGCCATCCGGCCCTCTTTACCCACCCGGCGCCCAAACGGGTACTGATTATCGGCGGCGGTGACTGCGGCACCCTGCGCGAGGTACTGCGCCACCAGGAAGTGGAAGAAGCCACGCAGGTTGAGCTGGATGAGCGGGTCACCCGCGTCGCCGAACGTTTCTTCCCGGAGCTCTGTGAGAAAAATAAGGACCCCCGCGCCCATTTTCACTTTACGGACGGCATCGTCTGGATCAAAGAGGCGGAGGCGGGGCGCTATGATGTGATCATTGTCGACTCTACCGACCCGGTCGGACCGGCGGCAGGGCTTTTCGCCACGGACTTTTACGCGGCATGTCACCATGCGCTGGCCGACCAGGGTGTACTAATCGCCCAGTCTGAGTCGCCACTTCTGCACGCCGACCTCATCCGCCAGTGTCAGAATCGTATGACCGAAGCGGGCTTTGACGGAGTGAACAGTGTGTACTTCCCGCAGTTCTGCTACCCCTCCGGCTGGTGGAGCGGGACACTGGGACGCAAGGGCTTGGCCATGGATGCTTTCCGTGCTGATGATGCCCGGGTCTTTACCGGCACTCATTACTACCACGCGGGGATGCAGCAGGCCGCACAGGTCGCCCCAGCCTTTCTTCTGCCCTGAACGGCCACTTCAGAGTCAGCCAGCGCGCGGTCCGATAACCGAGCGCTGCGGACAGTAATTCCACAGACGCAGGGCGGGGACTTCATGTTCCCAACCCAGGCAGGAAATGCTGCCCGGATCCAGGTGCAGATGATCACCAAAACGCAAATCCAGCCCCAGCCAACGGGTAGCCAGCGCCCGCAGAATGTGACCATGGGCAAAACACAGCACATGGCGGTGGCCTTTCGCATCCCACTCCTTAAGCAGCTCGTCGCAACGACCACTGACGGCTTCCGGGCTCTCACCCTCAGGGCCACCACAACGGAAGATGCTCCATTCTGGATCTTCCTGGCGAATTTCGGCCGTCGTCATGCCCTCGTAACGACCATAGCGCCACTCACAGAGCCCCCGATGCAATTCTGGATCGCTGAAACCCGCAAGAATGGCGGTATGATGGGCGCGCAGCATGGGGCTGGAGTAAATGCCATCAAAATGCCCCTGTTCCACAAAGCATTTCCAGAGCGCTTGCGCGTCTGCGCGCCCTTCCGCCGTCAACGCCACCTCGGTCACCGAGGTATGTTTGCCGCGATCTGTCCACTCCGTCGTGCCGTGCCGCACCAGGGTGATGGATTCTATATTCATGCGGAGCCTCCAGAAGGTGATGCACGTCCTTCTTAACTATACGACCCCGACCATTCCGTGAACCAGCAATTTTTCCGATCGCTATGGGCCAAAAGCGGATCACCCATTCTTCAGCGCATCGTGTGATTTATTATACTTCTGTTTCGTCTTCATCGCTGCCCGTTTCTTTGAAGGCAGCGGGGTCCAGGTGGTAACGACGTAGCAGGCGATAAAACTCCGTCCGGTTGCGCTGCGCCAATTGTGCCGCCTGACTCACGTTGCCCCGGGTCATGCGCATAATCTGGATCAGATAATTCATCTCGAAACGACCCTTGGCATCGGCCAGGGGCATGACTTCACCCTCTCTGTCCCGCAAGGCGTGACGGATGAGGGGCGCACCGATTCGCGGGGTAGTAGACAGCACCACCGCCTGTTCAATGACGTTGGCCAGTTGCCGGACGTTACCTGGCCAGGGCGCTCCCACCAGCAGTTCCATGGCCTCCGGCGCGATACCGCGGACATCCTTGCGATTCTTGGCTGCCGTATCGCGTAAAAAAAACTCGGCCAGCAGCGGGATATCCTCGGGCCGCTCAGCCAGGGCAGGCAGCTCCAGAGTCACCACGCAAAGGCGATAGTAGAGATCATCCCGAAAACGCCGGGCAGCCATCTCCTGCTCCAAATCCCGATGACTGGCGGAGATGATTCGCACATCCACGGCGATGCTCTCGGTGGAGCCGACAGGGCGGATCACTCGTTCCTGCAAGGCGCGTAACAGTTTGACCTGTAAGGAGAGGGGCATATCGCCAATTTCGTCGAGAAACAGCGTGCCACCCTCAGCGGCCTGAAACAGCCCCTGATGACTATTGGCCGCCCCGGTGAAGGCGCCTTTTTTGTGCCCGAAGAGTTCCGACTCCAGGAGTTGCTCGGGAAAGGCCGCGCAGTTGAGCGCAATAAAGGCGTGATTGCGGCGTGGGCTCGCCTGATGGATGGCCTGGGCCAGCAATTCTTTACCGGTACCACTGGCACCATGAATGAAGACACTGGCATCAGAAGCAGCCACCAGACGCGCCTGATCCAGCACCGTCTGCATTTTTGGACTGCGGGTCAGGATACGGTCCCAACTGGAATCCCTGCCCTTCTTGCCCGAACCCGGCAGAACCGCCGCTGTCAGGTTGAAGGCGCGCTCCACCTGCGCCATCAGATCCTTGCCATCAAAAGGCTTGGTGAGGAAGGCAAAGACACCTTGATCTGCCGCCAGCAAGGCATCGGGGATAGACCCGTGGGCGGTGAGGATGATGACGGGCAAAGTCGGGTAGTCACGGCGAATGGCGTCCAGCAGCGCCATCCCGTCCATCTCGTCCATCTTGAGATCGGTGATGACCAAGGACGGATGTTCCATTGCCAGTACCGACAGCGCCTCGTTACCACTGGCCGCGGTACTGACGGCATAACCGGCCGTCTTCATACGCAAGGACAACAGACGCAGGAGATCAGCGTCATCATCTACCAGTAAGATTCTGCCCTTTTCCATTTCGGTTTAGTGCCCCTGGGGTAAGCGCGCGTTTTTCTCGATCTGTACCAGCTCATTGAGTTTCTTGCGCAAATCCATCTCGCGTTGCTGAGATTGCAGGAGGCGGTTCTGCAGGTCATTGACCCTCGCCTCCAACTTTTGGTAGCCGGGATCACCAGCCCGAGCATCAGCAAGCTGCTTAGTCAGGCTGGCGGCTTCCGCTTTTTCGGAAACACAACTTGCGCTGACTGGGGTGACTTTTTCCAACACGCCAATACGCGCCTGCAAGGCCGCCAACTTGCTGGTCTGTATAACCTGTTCACCCGACTTAAGAATCACTGTATTTGGAGGTAGTAGAGGCAACGGCGTGGTCGCGCAACCCGCCAGGGTCAACATGGCGAGCGTGGGCAGCAGTACGATCCGTGATCGGCAGGCGCAACCGGAAGCAGGCCCCTGGCGTTTTTTTATCCAGCAATTCAAGACTTCCCCCATAACTCAGTACATATTCTCTGGCGATGGCCAGTCCCAACCCGCTGCCCTCGATCTTCCCCGCGTCCGAGGCCTCGCCCCGGTAGAGAATATCGAAAATCTTTCCACGCTCTTCAGGCGCTACACCTGGCCCCTCATCCTGAACATCGAGAACCGCTTGTTCGTCCTGTACCTGCAAATATATCCGTATAGTAGCGTTTTGCGGCGAGAATTTCACGGCATTTGACAACAAATTATCGCAAATAGTCCGCAGGCGGTCTTCATGACCACGCACACGCACATCGGCCAGATCCGTGACCAGATGCAGGGATTTACTGCGCAGGCTAGGCTTATAACTCAACAGCAGTTCCTCCACCACCGCCGTCAGGGAGATATCCTGCACCATACCCGCACCTACTGGACCCTCGGCCAGGCTGAAACGCAGGAGATCCTCAATCAGCCGCTGCAGACGCAGGCTGTTGTCGCGAACGATATGCACGATCTCCTGCTGCTCGTCGGCGCCCAACTCGTGGCCCAGGTCCTCCTGGAGCAACTCTGCGCCTTCACGAATGGCCGTCAACGGCGTCTTCAACTCGTGGGAAAGTTGCCGCAGGAAATGCAGCTTGGCTGCCTCCAACGCATTGAGCCGGTTACGCAACCACTCCAGACGATCGCCCAGACTGGCAATATCTCGCGGCCCCTGCACGGCGATGGGTGTTTCCAGATCACCATCACCCAGACCGGAAACCGCCTGGTCAAGACGCCGGATGGGACGGGTGATCAACACAATAAACAGGATCGCGAAGGCAATCGAGAGCGGCAACACCAGCAGCACCTCCACAACAGTCAGACGCTTGATCGCCAGCGCCCGGGTACCCAGCTTGGCCACCTCGGTGCTGATGCCTTCATTGACATCACTTTGCAGGTGTTGCGCCTCCGCGCTGGTACGGCTGAAGTCGCTCTCCAGTGCTCTGCGATTTCCCTCCAGCGATACCAGTGGCAATAACCGACGGGCGCGACTCAGATGGGTGGCGAGCCGTTCCAGGCGTTGTCTATCGACAGGGGAGGGGCCGGCAGCAGCAAATTGGGCGCTGGATTTTTTGTATTCCGTAAAACTCTGATCATAGAGCACCAGCAACGCCTGATCCTGTAACACGGTATATTGCAGTCCGTAGCGCTCCATGGATCGCACCGCATTATTCATCCGGTTGGCGGCATCACTCATAGCCACCGCGCGCAAAATGCTCACCTGCCCCTGCTCGGCGAAGTGGGCAATGGAAATGGTCACACTAACAATGACCAGCACCAGCGGCACAATGGCCAGACCAAAACCGATGACGGCCAGCTTGGAAATGGAACTCGGGCGTAATGCCATAGACCAGCAGGCTCCGACGAAGAAAAAAGAGTCTCAGCGTAGAATCGCAGCCTGGAAAGTGCAAGGGCTACCGCTTAGTCCCTATGAGAATCGCATGTGAAGACGAAGGATACCGACCAGGGCATTCGGGTAGGTCGCACTGGGATGAACCACATACTGAAGGTCACTTTGCAGATATAAACGAGGGATAATCCGCGCTGAATAGTAACCCTCAAAATCTGTTTCCGCATGATAAGGCGCGTCCCGCAGCCAGGCCCGGGCCATACCGATACCCACACTATCGCCCGTTCGCGCCACCCAGAAATGTCGTAGGCGCAATCCGGCACCCATATACCAGGGCAGAACATTCACCGGATTGGGTGCCGCCTCAAACTCCAAAAAACTTCCCCAATTCATACCATCCTGCTCCCAGCGGTATTCCCCTGTCGTGTAGAAGCCGCTGGTGTCGTTACCCAGTGTGGCCTGGTATTGCGGTAGCTGGCTGTTGCGCCACCCGCCTAATTTCACGATATATTTCCCGCCGCCCAGAGAGCCGTTCCGGTCGGCCTCCAACCAGACCATATTTCCCCGATGCGCGGGATTCTCAAAGGGGTGAATGGCATCCCCCTCGAAGACACCTGCCATACCTGTCCAACCGTCAGTGCGATAACTTCCCATTACCCCCAGGCTGGAAAATGGGTAAGAAGATGCTCCTGGCACATTGATGCCCATCGCCGCCCCAAACCCATAAGAAACATTCAGGAAATTACTGGCCACGCCGGTAGAGTCGAAATAGTCATTGGCACTGATGAGTCCAGCCCACAACGTAGCATTGCCCATATTTTGCCTATAATACAGCTTATAGAGCGCACCCCGATTGAGGCCGGTGAAGGCGTTCACGCACTGCGTATCCCCAACGTAGTTCTCCGGGTTACCGTTCTGGATCGCCAAAAACTCTGTGACGAAGCGCCCGCCAGACCACCATCCGGCGCGACGGGTGTCGAAAGCAAAGCCCGCTTTACCGGTAGCGTTGCCCACCGCGCCGGGTGCGATTCCCCCGGAAAAATTATCAATGCCCTCCAGACTGAGATGCAGGTTCCAGGAAAGTGCGTTACTGAAGCTGGCAGCATCCGCTGTGGATGCCATCAGACAGGTTGAAACGAGCATCCCCAGACAAGCCAGCCAGATAGGACGACGCACTTTATGCTGATTGTGCATGTGCTCATCCCCCATCAGTGGCCAATGGCTACTATCGTTCCACCGCTCGTGCCCACATAGACATGGTCGCCTTCAGGTACCGGGGAGGTGACCACGTCCTTGCTGTGATAGGTCCATACGGGACGACCGCTCTGCGCGTTGAAGGCCATGACCTGGTGGTCATTCACCTTGAGTACGGCGACACCTTGCCAAAGCACTGGCTGCGACAGAGGAACGCCATGCAAATGGCTACGCCAGAGCACTTTCCCCGTTCTTGCCGCGAGACCCAGCAGATGCCCATCCCGTGAGGCGACTATCAGGGTTTGCCTGACCATGACCGGGGGATAGGCGGTGTAGTCGGTCATCTGGGTGTGCCAAATCTGTTTTCCGGTTTTGGCCGAGAAGGCATAGACGCCGCGGCCTCCTGCCCCAGATGCAATATATGCCCGGTCATGCCAGATGAGAGCGGCTGTATCAATGGGTCCATTGGTCGTGAAATTCCACAGTGACTTGCCCGTCGTCGTCGAATACGCATGCACGGTGCCGCCGCGGTTGCCCAGGATTACCGTGTGTTCCCAAACCACAGGTTGCGCAACAAAGGCATAGCCAGTTTTTTGCTGCCAGCGGATTTTCCCGGTGTTATCGACCAACCCATAGACGTTGTGATCCGCAGAACCAAAGATGACTGTACTATCTGCCAGAACGGGAGGGGTCAGCTTGGCACCATCACCAACAAAGGTCCAAAGGCGATGATCCGGGATTTTTCCGACGGGGTAAAAAGCATACAGGCTGTGGCCATCCGTTTCCGCAAAAAGCAGATGCTGAATATAGTGCGTCACATGGCTGCACATGCATTCCGGTGGTTCATGGCGGGTATAGTCCCAGATCAACGCACCGGTTTTGGCGTCGATGGCGCGCATGAAATGAATGCCCCCAACATCGGAGGCCACAAAGACCTGTGCCCCGCCCAAAGATACCGGCATTTGGATCGTCCCTTCCGTGGCGAAACGCCAGAGGACTTTGCCCTCCTTCACAGCAAAAACATTGGGGCCCTTAGCTTGCGCAGTATCCACATAGACCGTGCCATCGGCAACGCGTGGAATATTGTAAATCGGTGCGTGGACATCTGCTGTCCACTGTATTGGTGCCACAGATATTGCCGCTGAGGCGGCTATTGGCAGACTAATTGTTGCGGCGGCTAGGAGGCTGTGAACAATGCGCACGACATAAGTATCCCTTTGTAGTTCGGTAGTAGAATTTTACCCTATCCTTACAGCAATGAGTAATAATAATGTTTTTGGATGCCATGCACCTTTTGATATAACTTGCACCAACTATCTACTGTGATGTTTATACATTTGTCAGCGAACCAAAGTTGACTGGCGCCAAACGTAACGTCGACCATAACCCGCCTCGAACATCAGCAAATTCGCCAAGCCGGAGACCGCCATCCGGAAGACACCCCTCAACCAGCTTTACTAGGCGTCGTTAGGCGGGTTTATCTGGACCAGCGGCTCATGTCATACGGAACGCTGCTGCCGGGTCCCGGCCGTTCGATCAACATGAGTCTGCATATAGATTTTGACGGGGATAATGTCTGAATGCTGCAAATCGCAGACACAAAAAAACCTGGGGTTTAAAAACCCCAGGTTTGGAAATCAGAACTCAACAGGTCAGGCCGCAGAGGCGCAACCCGATAAATCCCTAAACGGCAGGTCCTTAAGCCGCAGGCTCGGCCTTCTTCTCGACAGGCTTCTTCATTTCGGCCTTCTTCTCCATCACTTTGTGCTCAGGAGCCTTTTTTTCGACCTTCTTGTGTTCAATCTTCTTGTGCTCGACCTTCTTCTCCATGGCCTTGTGCATAGGGGCTTTGTGCTCCACGGTCTTTTCCGGGGCCTTTGCGGCTGCGGGGACTTCGGTGGCAAAGGCAGCAGTGGCAGTCAGGAAGGACAGGGCAGCCGTCAGGGCAACAATCTTCTTCATTGGTAAGCTCTCCTCAAAAAGTGGTTCCAGTTTCCGCGCTCGGCGGTGCCGTTTTTCGACAGCGAAGAGGCAAAAGCACAAGTCGTGCCAACATTTAACTATATGTTTTTAAATTAATTATTTTACACCTCGGCATTGGAGAGCATTAATGAGTCGCTTATATCCAATATGCATGCAGGTGGGAAGGAGCTCCGCCGCGCGTCTTCGGATGCTGAGCAGACATCACCTTATAAAAAAGTATTCATATATACATGGTGTTAACAAGCAGCGTACGAGAGCAAAAGACAGAAGTGCATCACCAACACCCAGGCAAGAACAGGGAAGGGGGAACAAGGAAGAGAAGCCAGTGCGTCACCTTTAGGCGACAGGACTTGGCAGTCTTGCAATAACGGCGTGGTCTGGCACGCTTCGCGCCTGTCGTCCGGCAACGACGTCAGGGTCTGGCGCGGATTGCGGGGCACTCCGGAAAGCGCCCTGTAGCATCTATTAAGGGGTTTTAGGGCGCAGGCGGTATGTAGCCTTCAGGTGCCGGGGCACCCTCGCCAAAGAAATAGGCATCCATCTGTTTTTCCAGAAAGGTTCGCGACTTGGGATCAATGGGAGAAAGACGGTATTCGTTGATGAGCATGGTCTGATGTTTGAGCCAGCCCTGCCAGGCCTCCTTAGAGACCTCTTGATAAATTCGCGCGCCAAGGGCGCCAGGATAAGGCGGACGATCAAGACCTTCGGCCTCGTGGCCAAGTTTTACGCACTGTACCATTCGTGACATAACGGAAATTCCTCAATGGTTCTGGGATGGATAACACGGTGTGGCTCTATATTACCTGAACTCGCCGCTCAGGAATAAGCCGCACGGCATGGCTGCTTAACTTGGCGGCACACATAGCAAAATGGAGGATCAGCGACCGCCGCCGAGATTCCCTAGAATCCGTCGAATGGGCGTGGGCAAGCCTTGTGCCAGAGCGTCTGCGGGGCGATACCAGCGCAGAGTGGCTGCCGAATCCGCCACAGCGCTGTCCAAAACGCGCGCATGCGCACAGCGAAAACGCAACTGGAAGTGGGTAAAAACATGTTGCTGCTCTTTCTCCAGCGCCACCAACTGGAGATCCAGCCGCAAACGACGCGACCATGCCTCCTGCAAAAATTGCCGCACGGCGGGGGTGTCTTCCAGCGGATGAAGGGTATCCTTGCAAAGAATGGAGAATTCGTAGCCATCGGGCGCCGCCTGCGGTAGGCACCAGAGTCCGCCCCAGATGCCGGAATCCGGCCGCTTTTCCAGCAATATCCGCCCTTCCATATCCGCGACCAGGAGAAAAAAGGCGCAGCGCTGCGGTTTTAGGGGCCGGTTAACTGTTACGGGTAGAGCATGACTGCGTCCTTGGGCATGGGCCATACAACGGCTAGCCAAAGGGCAATTTGGGCAACACGGCTGGCGTGGGGTGCAGATCATGGCACCGAGGTCTTGAATGGCCTGATTGTAGCCATGGGCGTCCTCCGGAGTAAGGGCGCTGGCCAATGTCCAAAGCCACTGCTGCGTCGCAGCGGCCTTCGGATCAGCATCTATGGCATGGCTACGGATGAGCACACGCCGGGCATTGGCGTCGAGGATGGCCTGTCTTTGCCCATAGGCGCTGGCGAGCACCGCCGCCGCAGTACTGCGGCCCACTCCCGGCAGGGTGACGGCATCTTCGAGGGTATCGGGAAAGTGGCCGCCGAAGGCCGTGACCACCTGCTGCGCCGCGCGTTGGGCGTTGCGGGCTCGGGCGTAATAACCGAGCCCGCTCCACAGAGCGAGCACCTGATCCTGCGGCGCCGCTGCCAGTACCTGCCAGTTCGGCAAGGCTTGCAGAAAGCGGTCGTAATATGGTTTGGCGCTCTCCACCTGGGTTTGCTGCAACATGATTTCTGCAAGCCAGAGGCGATAGGGATCACGGGTCTGGCGCCACGGCAGGTCGTGGCGCCCGTGGCGAGCGTACCAGTCCAACAGGGCTTCGGCGATGAGGATCATGGCTGCGCCTTGGAGGCTGTGCTGTGAATAACCAGATCGCGGGCGCTCATTTTGCCCCAAAGCAGCTTTGCGACGTGGATTTCACCAGTCACTGGCCACTGCGGCGGTACTGCAGGAAGCGGCGCCGCTTTGCCGGGTTGGGGAGCAGGCAGATAGCGACCGAGATTGAGCTGCGCCACGTGCAGATTGACGTGAATAGCCAGCGGGCTCCAGGTCCCGAATATTTTGCCCGTCCAGGCGCTGTCATCCAACTCGCCTTGGGTGACAGCCCACTGGAAATGGGAATTGTCTAACTGGACTGTGCCCTTCGACGTCAATCGTTGCAAAGCATTAGGGTCTGTCCACTTCGGCAGAGACAGCCCCCAGCGGGCGGCCAACTGGGGCAAACGCCGGATGGTAATCTGATAGGCCAGATGGCCCTGCAACGTCTTCCAGTCAAAACCCCCTGTTTGGACTTGAAGTGCCAGATCATCCCCCGCTGTCAGCGCGCCATCCTGCACCACAAGCTGGCTTTGCCTCATGTTCAGACGTAGCGCCTGCAAGCGCAACTGTGCCGGATCTTGCCCACGCGCTTGCCAGCGGGCGCGCAACGTCGGCAAGACCATGCCCTTTGCCGCGCTCAGGAACGTCGGAATAACCACCTGCAGCAGCGTCGGATCATCCGTTGTACCCACCCGCAAAGAAATGTTCCGCGCGAACAGCGCAGGCGCCGGCCCCATCTCGGCCGCCCAATGCCAGCGCCCGTCTTTCCCTTGCCAGTGCCAGTCACCCGCCAACTGACTGGGTCCCTGCGCCAGCACCTGTCCATTCACGGCCGTTAGGGACAGGGTATGTCCGGTCACACCGCGCCAGCGTAGCGTGCCGTCGCGCACTATCATCCGGCCCGGCAGGGAAAGCGCAGCGCCCGCGTTAGCGGCGCCTTTCCACGGCGCGTTAAACATGGGCGCATCGAGTACAATTTGTTGGAGTTGCACCTGGCCGTGCAGGAGCAAGCGCCAGTCTAATGCCACCATAATTCGACTTGCGCTGAGCTGAGGGTGGGCCGCCGGACCAATGCGCAGACCTGGTAACGTGAACCACAATTCTTGTTTTCCCCAATGCCAATCCGGGTTGGCGGCGAGATGCACCTGCCGCTGCAAGCGGGCAGCCAGGACCCCCTCTAACACGTAGCGAGGACCACCCACGAGCCAAAACAGCATAGTCGCCGAAACGATGGAAATTAACGCGACGACAACAGACGCCGTAATCCTGCGCAGGCTCAGCCTAACTATGTCCGCCCCCGCTCAACACCGGCATTTCTCCGGACAGTGCGTGGGCAGCCAGCGCCTCAGCATCCGCGATGGTGGTCTGCCGAATCACTTCCTTGACCTCGGGAATGGCGCCGGGATACATGCTGAATTCACGCAGCCCCAATCCCAGCAGCAGCGCTGTAAAGGCCGGGTTCGCGGCCATCTCGCCGCACATAGCTACCGGGATGTCCCGTGCATGACCGGCGGTGATGGTGTATTGAATCATCGCCAACACCCCGGCGTGCAGGGGGTCAAAGAGATCGTTGACGTCATCATCACCGCGATCCACTGCCAGCGCGTACTGAATCAGATCGTTAGTGCCGATGGAGAAAAAATCGGCTCGCCCAGCAAAGTAGTGTGCGGCCATCGCCACGGCAGGCACTTCCACCATAATCCCCATTGGCATATCCGGGTCACAGCCATGTCCTTCGGCACGCAATTCTGCCTGCAACTCACTGACCAGCGCCCGGGTTTGCAGTAATTGCCCCATACTGCTGAGCATGGGCAGCATCAGCCGTACCGGCCCCAGTGCCGAAGCGCGAAGAATGGCGCGCAGGTGCGGCCGGAACCACTCCGGACGCCGCAGACAAAGACGTAGCCCACGCAAGCCAAGGGCCGGATTGAGCGCCGCATGGAGCCCGGCATCGTCATCACGCAGGCCCTTGTCGGCGCCAATGTCGAGCGAGCGAATGGTCACTGGTGCCCCAGCCATCTGCTCTACCACTCGGGCAAAGGCGTGGAACTGCTCTTCCTCATCCGGGATGTCCGGGCGATTCATGAAAAGAAACTCGCTGCGATAAAGGCCGACACCATCCGCATTCATGCGCCGCACCATATCAATATCATCCGGCAATTCAATATTAGCGCGCAGATGAATGCGCACCCCGTCGGCGGTTATCGCGGGCAAATCGCGCTGCTCTTCCAGGAGCCGTCGGCGCCGCTGCCGCTGCTCCTGCAACACTTGATATTGCTGCAGTATCAGGGCATCCGGCGCAACCAGCAGAATACCCTGGTCCCCATCGACAATCACCACATCACCACTGCGCAGCAGGCGCGTCGCCGAGTGCGTGCCGACCACGGCCGGAAGGCCGAGGCTTCTGGCAAGAATAGCGGAGTGGGAGTTCGCCGCACCAAAGTCAGTTACCCAGGCGAGCACCTTGTCTTTTTTCATCAACACCGTGTCCGCTGGCGTCAGATCTTCGGCGATGATGATCTGGCCCTCGGCGCTCTGCAGGGCGGGGGTCTTTACACCAATGAGATGACGCAAAACCCGGTCTATCACCTGAATAATATCTTCCCGCTTGGCGCGCAAATACGCGTCTTCCATGCGGTCAAAAATCTCCAGCAACCGCTCCCGCTCCAAATGGATAGCCCATGCTGCATTGCGATGTTCATCACGAATAGACCGCAGAGGCCGCTCGCGCAGCGCCGGATCATCAAGCATCAACAAGTGCGCATCAATAAAAAGACGGGTATCTTGCGGGGCATCGCTCGGGATCGCGTCGCGCACCGAGAACAACTCATCCCGGGCGCTGCTCAAGGCCGCACGCAGGCGCAACACTTCCGGTTCTACGGCTTCAGGCAGCAGTAAATGCTCAGGAATATCGAGGGTGGTGGGCTCAAGTACCAGCGCCCTGCCGATAGCAATGCCGCCGGAGGCACCAATCCCCGCCAGTTCAAAACTCATGATTCTTCCCCAAAACAGTCCGCCGCAAGGGCGAGCAAGGCATCCGCACAAGCCCGCTCACCCTCACCATCCGTTTCCAGGGTCAGAATAGTCCCCTGCGCCGCGGCAAGGGTCATTAGCCCCATGATGCTCTTACCATTGACCCGCTGACCATTACGCACCAACCAGACCGCGCAGGGATAGCGCACCGAGAGGCTGACAAATTTGGCCGAGGGTCGCGCATGCAAACCGAGTTGGTTGATAATGGGATAGTCTACGCGCAGGGTCACTGGCACTTGCCTCTCTTCTCATGTACAAAAATCACTCAAATATCCTCGGAGCATAGTGACGGTCGCTGTTCGAGAATATCGACGACACCCTGGATGCCCCCTTCCAGAGCACCCTGCCGTGCTGCCGCCAGTCCTTCACCACGCCGCGACAAGGCGCGCAGAAGCATCGCCAGATTAAGGCCGCTCACCGCAGCTACCCGACCTTCTGGAAGAATGGCCGGAATGAGATTAGCGGGAGTAGCGCCATAGAGATCATTCAGAATCAATATGGCATCACCGTTACCCGTTTTTTCTAACACATTCCACAAACGCCGACGGCCCTCCTCCGGAGTTTGATCAGGCAAAATTTCCAGCACCTCCAAGGCGGGCGGCAGAACTCCGAAAATATGCCGGAGCGCAGCCGCGAAGGCCTCACCCAGTCCCGCATGAGTGAGGAGCACGATGGTAATCATGTCAGCGTCTCGGTAATACCCAGTTCCCGATGCTGGACCAGGACACGCTGCCCTTCTTCGGCAAGAATTTGCGCCAATGCCTCCACCATATATACGCTGCGATGCTGCCCCCCGGTACAACCCAGAGAAACCGTCACATAGTTACGGTGCTCTTGCGCAAAAGGCGCCAGCCATGCCTGCAGGAAGCTGCGCAAAGAATTGAAGGCACGGCCCATCTCTGGAGATTTCTCCAGAAAATCTCGCACCGGTGTGTCACGCCCCGTCAGAGTGCGGAGTTCGGGATTATAATGGGGATTGGGCAGTGCGCGCAGATCAAAAACGAAGTCGGAATCCAAAGGCAGACCTTTTTTGAAGGCAAAAGACTGCAACAGCAAGACCAAGCCGCTGTAATGATGCGACGCCAGACTCCAGGCCTGCACCCGCAAACGCAACTGGTGGGTATTGATCTGAGAAGTGTCGAGGCGCTTGTCAGCCACATCGGCAAGAGGTTGGACCATCTCGCGTTCACGCCGCAACACCGTGAGCAGCGATTCGCCCAAGGCTGCTGCGAGGTCATCGGTGAGGGGATGACGGCGGCGAGTTTCACTGAAACGGCGCAACAAGGTACCCTCATCCGCTTCCAGAAAAAGGATGCGCGGGCGCAAAGCGTAACGCTCGCGCAGCTCGGCCAGCGCCTGTGGCAGAGCTGCAAGAAACTCGCGGTTGCGCACGTCAATACTCACGGCGGCGAGCATGGAGCTGGCATCCCGCCGCGCCAGTTGGGCCCCGAACTCCACCAACAAGGTCGCAGGCAGATTATCGACGCAGTAATAACCTTGGTCTTCCAGTGCTTGCAGGACGGTAGATTTTCCTGAACCGGATAGACCACTGACGATAATAAAGTCCCGCTCCGCCATCATTCTTCCCCGACACTCAAGCGTACCTGCGCCTCAAAATCCGCGAGCATATCTCCACCGGACTCCTTAACATACTGGCTGCGTGCCGCCGCCTCGACCAGTACGGCCAGATTACGCACCGCTGAAACAGGCATGCATAGTCGGGGCAATTGGGTTCCGAGAATATCCAAGTGATCCACCTTGCCTTGCAAGCGATCGATATCCGCCATTTCCATATCGCGCATATCCTGGATTTCAACGACCAGCCGGATACGTTTGGAACGTACGATAGCAGCGGCGCCGAAGAACTCCCGGATATTAATAATACCCAGACCACGTACTTCCAAAAAATTACGCAGCGGGGCAGGGCAATGCCCGGTCAGCACATTCGGCGCTTCACGGATACAGAGCACGCTGTCATCCGCCACCAGGCGATGACCTCGGCTCACCAGTTCCAACGCTAGTTCGCTCTTGCCGATGCCAGCTTCGCCCTGCAAAAGCAATCCGACCCCGAGCACATCCACCAGCACACCATGCACCTGCTGGCGGGGCGCCAGCTCCTGATGCAGGTAGTGTTGCAGCCGCGCCAGCACTATTTTTGCGCCCATTGGCGTCGCCATCACCGCAATATGCCGGGCTTTCAGATCTTCATAAAGATGATCATCCAGTATCTGGCCTTCACAGACAACGAGCAGACACAACCTATGGGGCGGAAACTGGGTAATGGCCTCTGGGTGGGCACGCAGGTAGGCTAGTTCACAACTCCCGGCAATCTGCACCGCATGTGGCCGGATAAAATTGAAAAACCCAACCAGTGCCGCCCCACCCACATCATCTTCCGCCGAGGAATCTCGGCGGAGATGATGGTCTTCCTCGGGATGGTGCAGACACTGCCAGCGCAATTCGCTGTTTAGGTCCCCATAGAGCCGACGCAGGCTGACTTGTCGTTCAATAGCACTGCCTTGCCCGGCACTCATGGCGGCAACCCTTCTGCTTTGTGGTACAAACTACGCCGAACTCGTCAACAAACGAAAAAGCTCCTGCGGATCCACGGTTTCCATCAGCACTTCGCGTACCTCGTCCACTGCAAGTTTGGCGGCTAATGCAGAGAGCGTCTCCAGATGGGCGGTCGCAGCCGCTTTGGGCACCACTACCGCCAAAAATATACGCACGTCCAATCCATCTGGCGCCGCAAATGGAATACCTTGCGCCGTGCGCAGCGCTGCAACAGCTACCTGACTCACACCCTCCAACCGCGCATGGGGCAAAGCCACTCCATGCCCGATGCCTGTCGACCCCTGTGCCTCACGGCTTTGCAAAGCCGCCGCGATCCCTTCGGCAGACAGACCGGTAGACCCTGCCAGGATTTCCGCCAATGACTGCAGCACATCACCAGCATCGGCCACAGGCGGATCTATACGAATATTTGTCAGGGAAAGTGGCGGGATCATCATGGCTATTCAGTCGACTTCAGCAATGGTTGCCAAACCAGCGGGGTGATCATTACGGCGATCCTGCAGCTTTTCCTTGTAGCTGTGCACCTGCGCCTCCAGTTTGTCGGACACCAGATCTATAGCTGCGTACATATCGGCATCATGCACCTCGGCATGGAAGACGTGCCCTGGAGCATTGACAGTAATATCTACGACGTTGGTCAATTTTTCGTGAGGGAGGTGCTTCAGCACCACCTGGGCGTTAATGACATGGTCGAAGTAACGACCAAGGCGTCCAATCTTTTCATCGACATAATTTTTGATGGCATCCGTCAAATCCAGGTGCTGTCCGGTAAGTGTAATTTGCATAGCGCTCTCCTACCCAAGTGCTGTGATCGTTATAAATCCTGTCCCGCTACGGGTCCGCTTCCAGTGTAGCGCCATCGGCATCGGCACAAAACCCTGACGGCGGCATCCACTCACAAACGACGACGCTGGCTCGCAGCAGGAATATTGGCCGCCTCGCGGTACTTGGCCACGGTCCGCCGCGCAATCTGAATACCCTGATCCGCCAACACCCTGGCAATTTCCGCATCGCTCAGGGGATGACGTGCGCTTTCGGCCTGCGTCATCTTGATGAGTAGCGCGCGAATCGCCGTGGCCGACGCGGAACCACCACTGTCAGTACCCACATGACTGGAGAAAAAGTATTTAAACTCATAGAGACCGCGGGGCGTAATCATGTATTTCTGATTAGTGACCCGCGATACCGTAGACTCATGCATTTCTACTGCCTCGGCGATATGACGCAGGACCATGGGCCGCATAGATTCAGGCCCGCTGGCAAAAAAATCCTTTTGCCGTTCGACAATGGCCCGCGCCACCTTCAGTATGGTGTCCTGGCGGCTCTGCAGGCTCTTGATAAACCAGCGCGCCTCGTTGAGCTGATCCTGAATATATTTATGCGCCGCATCTTTCCCACCTGCCATGCCGGCATAACGACGATTGATATGCAATTTTGGCATGGCCTCGGGATTCAGATCTACGCGCAGGCGCTTACCCGTCCAGCGCACGATCACGTCGGGGATCACATACTCGGTGCTCTCCGCACCCACGTCTTCACCCGGCTTGGGATTCAGTGCGGAAATCAGCGCCATCGCTGCACGCAATGCCTCCTCATCCACCCCCAGAGCCGCACACAGACGCGGATAATCGTGGCGTGCCAGTGCCTGCAGATGATCCTTCACAATCCGTTGGGCGAGCAATATGGGAACATCCCCTTCGACCATCTGTTTTAGCTGTAGCAAGAGGCACTCGCTGAGATCACGTGCGCCAACGCCCGGTGGGTCGAAATCTTGCACGCGCCGCAACACGACCAACAGCGCATCTTCTTGCACATTCATATTGACGGCGAGTTCTTCCAGGCTTTCCGCCAGATAACCGCGCTCATCAATGGCGTCAATGATTAACTCCGCCATGTTGCGCTCATCAGGGCTGAAGTGCGTCATATCAGCCTGCCAGCGGAGATAGTCCTGCAAGCTTTGGCTGTGGCTGTTACGCGATTCAAAATCTGGCATATCTTCGTCAGAAGCGCTGCCAGAGCCTGGCGTACCCAAATCAAAGACATCATCCCACTGACTGTCTACAGGCAATTCGTCAGGCAACGTATTCTCAGCCGCCAGATCCAGTTGACGGTCTTCGGAAGGAGCCTCAAGCGTCTCCGGGACCGGCCCGCCGTCGTCTCCCGTCTCTTCATCAAGCAACGGATTACTTTCCAACATGCTTTGAACTTCCTGCTGCAAATCAAGCGTAGACAACTGCAGCAGACGAATCGCCTGTTGCAGTTGCGGGGTCATGGCCAGATGCTGGCCGAGCTTGAGTTCTAAGCCTTGTTTCATAATTTCCAAAAATCAGATTTGAAACTGGTCTCCCAAGTAAACCTGCCGCACCATGGGATCATCAACAATTTCCTGTGGACTACCTGCCGTCAAGACCTTGCCATCATGCAGTATATAGGCGCGTTCGCAAATGCCTAATGTCTCGCGCACATTATGGTCGGTAATCAGAATACCGATGCCACGCCCACGCAAATCCTGGATGAGCCGTTGAATTTCCAGCACAGAAATGGGATCGATACCAGCGAAGGGTTCATCCAGCAAAATAAAACGCGGGCCCATGGCCAGCGCCCTCGCAATTTCCACCCGCCGCCGCTCACCACCGGAAAGACTATGCCCTTTGGTGTCACGCAACAGATGGAGATGGAGATCACTGAGCAATTGCTCCAGGCGCTCTTGCCGCTCGACCTTGCTCAACGGCAAGGTTTCCAACACGGCGAGGACATTGTCAGCAGCACTCATCTGGCGAAAAACGGAGGGCTCCTGGGGGAGGTAACCCAGCCCCATGCGGGCGCGTTCGTGCATAGGCAGCGCGGTGATATCGCGCTGTTGCAGAAAAATATGGCCGCGATCGGGACGCACCAATCCGACCATCATGTAAAAGGTTGTGGTTTTCCCCGCTCCATTAGGTCCGAGCAGCCCCACCACCTCGCCTGCAGCCACCTGCACTGAAACGTCGCGTACCACAGCCCGCCGCCGGTACGACTTGAACAGGGATTGCGCCTGCAACAGGCCGTTCATGGCCTCCCACCGCTGGTGGCGTGATCCGCCGCTGCGGGGTAGAAGATCGACTGTACCCGCTGACCCGGGGCCGCAGTAACGGAAGTCTTCTGCGTCTGCAGGAAATAGGTGACCTGCTGACCACTGATCTCGTTTTTTTTCTGCCAGAGATGGGCGTTACCGATAAGCACAATTTCGCCGCTGCCCGGTTTATAGATCAGGGTGTTACCATAGCCGTGGCGCTGGGCACTGGGCATGGTGAAGGTAACCGGGCTCCCCACCGCCGTGGCCTGCTGCACCTTGCCACCGGCAGCTACAACAGTGAGCTTATCGGCATGTACAAGCACGTCACCTTGGGTCATAACCACGTTCCCGGTATAGACGGCCTGCTGCTGCGGTTTGTTCTCACCATGCAACGCGTCGGCGCTAATCTGAATAGGGCCTTTGCCCAGCCCCTGCCCCGCATCCGGTGCGGCAGAGGCGGTGGCAGAAACAACCATGAGCAAGAAAGGCCAGAATCGCCGGTGAGAAAATCGCTTATGGGACATACATGCCACGCACATCATGCAAAATATTCACCTCTTGGGTTTTTACCGAAGCCCATAGACCTACCCCGGTCATCCAGTCTTGACCCCGTTCCAGCCGTACCGGCTCTTTGGACGTAATAATGCCCGTTTGCGCATCATAGTGCACCTTTTCGGTGAGCAGGCGGGCGTCCGGTTGCAGGGTGCCAATAACGTTTCCCCATAAGGTAATCAACTGGCTGTGACCATCTACTATGCCCTGATTGGCACGCAGGTGCGTCTGCTGTCCCGGCTTGAACCGCTCAACGGTAACCTGGCTAAGTATGGTTTGATCGGCACCCGGCTCGTGATAGGCAGTCTGGGCGGTGGCCAGCAAATCCAGTTTCCCGGTTGCCGTGTACTGGCGCATGACCACGTCTTCGGCCGCCTGATCCCCCTTATGGATTTGACCATGCCAGTCAATGGGCGGCTGGGGCAGGGGATGCTGTGGCCAGGACCACCACACCAGCGCCGCGAGGACAAGCAACAGCAGAGACAAACCCAAACTGGGGGCGCGGAAACCCGGCATCAGCTTACGCGACATGGCCCGCGCTCGAATGGGCTGGTGATCAAGACAGCGCCCCAACGGCTCTGGAGATGACTGCTGGCCAGTGCCCCTGTGCCTGCAGAATCAGCTCGCAGAGCTCTCGAACCGCACCACGACCGCCCCGTTGCACGCTCTGCCAGTGTACTCGACAACCGACCTCCGGGTGCGCATCAGCCGGAGCAGTCGCCAGCCCAACGCGGGTAAGAATGGGCAGATCAATAAGATCATCTCCCATATAAGCTACCTCGGCATCATCCAGGTCGAGAGCGATTTTGAGCTCCGTGTAGGCCAGACTCTTATCCAGACAACCTTGGTGAATCCGCTTGACGCCTAGATCATGTGCGCGATGGGCCACTGCCGGGGAATAGCGCGCGGTAACGATCGCAACCTCTATAGCTAGTTCCTGCACGAGCTTGATGCCGTAACCATCCCGCACATGAAAGGCTTTACTCTCCTTGCCATCATCGTCAAAAAATAAGCGGCCATCAGTCAACACGCCATCCACGTCCAGAATCAGCAGGCGGACCCCGGCAGCGCGCGTCAACAAGTCGCTGTCAGTCGACATCAATTCATTCATACAATGCCTGCGCGCAGCAAATCGTGCATATTCAACGCACCAATCAGCCGCGCCTCACCATCGGTGACCAGAAGCACGCCGATGCGATTATTTTCCATCAAGGCAAGAGCTTCAGCAGCAAGGGCTTCGGCAGTAATAGTGGCCGGTTTGGCATGAGCCAGTTCAGCCATGGGCTGTTCCCAGATATCCTGGCGCCGCGCGAAGGCACGGCGTAAATCACCGTCGGTAAAAATCCCCAGCACTCGGCCCTCTGCATCCACCACTGCCGTCATTCCCAGCCCTTTGCTGCTCATTTCCAAGACTGCTTCGCATAACGGCGTATCCTCCTGTACCTTGGGTAGGCTGGCACCCCGGTGCATCACATCCTGCACCCGCAGCAGCAGGCGTTTGCCGAGGCTGCCACCGGGATGCGACAGGGCAAAATCATCTGCCGAAAAACCGCGCGCCTGTAAAAGCGCCATGGCCAGAGCATCACCCATGGCCAAGGTTGCTGTCGTCGACGCCGTAGGCGCTAGGTTGAGCGGGCAGGCCTCTCGCGCCACACTGCAGTTGAGATGTACGGCGGCACTGCGCGCCAGGGTGGACTGCGGATTGCCGGTCATGGCGATCAAGGGCACCGCGAGGCGTTTGACCACCGGCAAAATAGCCAGAAGTTCGGCAGTCTCCCCGGAGTTGGAGAGCGCGAGCAGGCAATCCTGACGAGTGAGCATACCCAGATCGCCGTGGCTGCCTTCAGCGGGATGCAGAAAAAGGGCGGGGCTGCCAGTACTGGCCAAAGTCGCTGCGATTTTTTTGGCGATAATCCCGGACTTACCCATGCCGCTGACGACGATACGGCCGGGGCCGTTCAGCAGGAGCTGGCAAGCTCCCACAAAATCCGCATCAAGACGCGCTTCCAATGCCGCCACCGCCGCCGCCTCCAGGCGCAACACATCCCGGCCCGTGGCCAGCAGACTTTCTGGCGTTACGGTCAGTACAGTCACCGGCAGTCGTCAATTCGCATGGGCGGGATTCTGCCTCTGGATAGCTTCATAGACCGTACGGCAGTGGGGATGCGCGGTCATGACCTTGTCCACATTCGCAAATGAAGCGTTCTGCAGTAATTTCCAGCATTTCAGATTTTCGGCAGCCAGCGCGCCAGGATGCCGGGCATACCAACCCGTACTGTCAAGAGGGGCTGCAGCATCACCTACCTGCCCGCGTGCCCACCATAAGAGCAAGGCGAAGAGCGCAAGAGCGCCAATAACAACCAAGGCGTACACAATTTTCATAAATATGCCGGTTAACCTGAATAGGGTTAGATCACACTTCTTCCTGATACTGCTGATTCAACAACTGCACTAATTGCTCTTCACGCATGACGATGTCCGCCATCAACGCAGCACTTATGGCCTCCCACACCGCCCGTAAGGCGGCAAGGTCTACCCCGTCGCTCAGCTGATTTGCAATTTCGCTGACCTTTTCCAGCGACTCTCGGGTCTGCAGACTGGTGCTCAGGGCGCTCTTGATTTGTTCCCGGGGGTGTGGGATCCAACTCCGATCACTTCCATAGGAGCGCAGGCGCTCCCCGAATTCGAGCACCCGTTTGTGTAATTTGCCTGATAAGCCGATCTGGCCGCTGCGCAGATCTCCCCAGACCGCCAGATCCATGAGCAAGCCCCACTCCTGGCGCAAGCGGCAGCGCAAGTCGGCATCCACACTAATCGCCGCCTTCACCGCTGCCGAATCAAAGTCCATGCGAGGCCTCCGCACAATCACGCCGGGCCGCCCACAACCGGTCTGGCGTGCCCACATCTGTCCATTTTCCTTGATACAAGGTCCCCTCCACCACACCCGCAGCAACCCATTGCCGTAACCAAGGGGCCAGAGGAGCCGACTGATCGGGAAAGCCCCGCAACAACTCCGGGTCAAGTCGCGCGATACCTGCGTAAGTATGACGTTCTTCGCCCGTCAAAGCCACCATACCGGCAGACAATGCGAAATCTCCCTGCGGATGCTGCATCGGGTTAGGCACCAGCACCAGATGCACACGCGCAAGGGAAGGCTGACAGATCTGTGCCCAGGGAAAGTCCGTGCAAATGTCGCCATTCACCAGCAGAAAAGGGCAATGCCCCAATAAAGGGAGGGCGCGAACAAGAGCGCCGCCCGTCTCCAGACGGGCCGCACGCTCATCGCTGTAAGTGATTCTTAGTCCCTGCCAATTTTGACCCAAGGCCTGCATGATCGCATCACCTAGATGCCCGACATTGATGACCACATCGCGAATGCCCGCCGCGGCCAGCGAATCCAGGTGGCGCACGATTAGGGGTTTACCGGCAACCTCCAGCAAGGGCTTCGGGACATGATCGGTAAGCGGCCTGAGCCGCTCGCCCCGACCCGCAGCCAGGATCATCGCACGGGTAACGGGGGTTGCCATGGGGCAAAAAGCTCCTGATAAGGCTGCAACTGCGAATCAGCATCCAGTGCATCCACGACATAGGCCCAGAATTGCGGCAGAAAATCAAGATAACTCGATTTTCCATCCCGGTACGCCAAACGACAGAAAATGCCGAGAATCTTCAAATTACGCTGGAGAGCCATGCGCCCGACACTTAGCAAGAAGCCCGTGGACGATGGCAAGGCAGCCCCATCCTGATGCGCCGCCGTCAAAAAATTCTGGGCCCACGCGTCCCTTTGCGTCCGTCCCCAATCCCAGTAACGATCCCAGAGCAGAGACGCCAAGTCATAGGTCCATGGCCCGCGCACGGCATCCTGAAAATCAATCATGGCCAACATCCCAGTGTCCCGCTGAACAATAAGATTGCGCGCGTGAAAATCTCGGTGGACCCAGACCTGCGGCTGCGCTGCGGCATTGTCCAGTAACACAGCAAAGAGTGCTTGCAGGGACTTCCTCTGCGGAGAACTCAGAATTAAATCAAGATGCCTGCCCAGGTACCAGTCCGTAAACAGGGCCAACTCGTCCCTCAGGCGGGCCGGCGAGAAAAATGGCAGAGGAGGGAGTGCCGTCTGCGCTTGCCCGGCGTGCTGCAAATTGAGGATCAGGGTCATTGCCCGCTGCATCCACAGATTAATATCTGCACCAGCATCCAGTACAGCCCTGAGATCCGTTTTCCCCAAATCCTCCAATAACACAAAGCCGGGATCCATTTGCACGGCCAGTACCCGGGGTACCGGCAAAGCGGCGCGGGCAAAACGGTGCTGTATCCGCAAAAAGGGCAAGATATCTTCGGGATGCGGGGCATCCATGAAGATCAGGCCCTGCGGCAAACGCCAATAGCGCCGCCCGCTGGCATCTCCGGGAATGGGGCACGCCCGCGCCACCGCCACGCCCTGCTGCGCGAGCCAGTCCGCGGCGGTGGGTGACAAAGAGTCTCCCGCCGCCGCGGTGTAGAAATTCGATGCAAGGAAAGATTGCGACATAAAAGCATTCTGTGCGATTTTAGGCCTCTATGAAAAGTCCTCTGCACAGCATCGGAAAATCCCGACCCCGTCCAATCCGCCGGGAAAGAAATCGCCGTGCCCCGCGCTCCAGCCTTCGCCTGGCTCTGCTGAGTGCATTGCTGGTACCTGGAATGGCCATCGCCGCAGCTGCGGAGCGCCCGGTCACGCTCTATGCGGATCAGGTTCACGGCCTGGGCAGCGGCCACTGGACGGCCACTGGCAATGTCGAAGTACTCTATGGTGATCGTCGAGTCTATGCCGATACCGTGCACTACGACCAGGCCCGTGACGAGATCGTCGCCGACGGCCATGTGCGCATGGTCAGTCCCGGCATCGTGACCGCCGCCCCCAAGGCCACCATCCATTTACATGTCAACGAGGGGGTGGTAGTCCATCCCCGCTATCTACTCGAAGCACAGCAAGGACATGGTCACGCCGAAAGCGGCAGGGAACTGAGCAGAGGGCATTACCAGCTCAACGAAGCGTGCTATACCACCTGTGATGGCGAAAAACCGGCCTGGCAACTCTGGAGCAGCCGCATCGATCTCAACCAAAATGACAACTACGTCTCTACCACCAACACTACGATCGACGTCCTTGGGCTACCCGTATTCTGGACACCCTACCTCAGTTTTCCGCTGAAGCGGCACTCCGGATTTCTTGCTCCCAGTGTGGGAAGCTCTACCATCAACGGCTTTTACCTCGGCATCCCCTACTATTTCGATATCGCCCGTAATATGGACGATACTCTCACCGTCAACTATTTCGCCAGACGCGGGGTGATGTTGCAAAACGAGTTCCGCTATCTGGAGCCTAATTACAGCGGAAAACTCTATCTGGACCTGCTCCCCTCTGATCAATTGACCCACAAAAATATCTGGGCCATTTCCTGGCAGCATAACCAGAATCTGGGCGATGGATTCAACTTCAACGTCGATTACAACCAGGTCAGCTACAAAAACTTCCTTTCGGATTTTGGCGGCGCAGCCGGTTTCGGCAGCAGTTTCGTGGGCGGCATTGGCAACGCACCCTACATTGCCTCCTCCGGGGGACTCTACTACAACAACACGCATATTAGGGCGGGCGCCACCCTGCAAGCCTACCAGGAACTCGTGCCTGGCGGCGCTGCGCCCTATTCCCAGCTTCCGTATCTGTTTGCCGATGGCTACTGGCGGGTGGGGCACAACGGCTATTTCGACTGGCACAGCAGCTTTAACTACTTCTCAGCTTCTGCGGGACCCGTCGGTCAACGCCTTGACCTCACCCCCACCCTCGGCTGGCGTTTCAGCCAAGGGTGGGGCTTCTTAGAACCGCAGGCCAGGCTCTACTACAGCCACTATCAGATTCAGCGTAATGCCCCTTACGCGCGCGCCATCAATCGCACCTTACCAGCACTCAGCCTCAAGGGCGGCCTCAATTTCGTCCGTTATGGCACTGATGGTAGCACGGCTCTGCTGCAACCGTTGTTCAAATACACGTATATTCCCTTACAGGCCCAAAGCGGCATCCCTATCTTCGATGCCAGTCAGCCCTATCAGAACTTTCCGATGATTTTTGAGGATAACAGCCTCTATACCGGCAACGATCGCATCAACGCTGCCAATCAAGTAGCACTAGGGCTGCGCGGTACCTGGCTGACACCCAGTGGGCGCCAACTCTGGCAGGCGGCCGTCGGCCAGATCCGCTACTTCAACCAGCGTCAAATCAATCTCGCCGGCGATATCATCCAGCAGAACCAGCAGTCCAACTATTTTTTTGAGGGGCAATACGCGCCCCTTCCAGACATCAACCTTCTCGCAGATTCACAGGTCAACGCCCAGCAGCGCAAGCTGGAGCGGCTCAACCTGCGCGCCCAGTGGCTGCCCGGCCCGCAGCGCGTCATCAACCTTGACTATCGTTTTACCCGTGGCTTCGTGGATCAAACCGGCGTTTCCGGTGCCTGGCCAATCTACAAGCGCTGGCAGGTACTCGGTAGCTATCAGTATGATGTCACCGATCACAAGCCGCTGGAGGAGCTCGTAGGGATGGGCTATGATGGCGGCTGCTGGGCTACCCATATGATGGTTTATCATCAGATACTTCTCGGTGGGCAGTCCAATAACGTTGTTTATCTAGAGATCGTATTGCGTGGCCTAACCAGTCTCGGCAATGCCTCAAACGATTTGCTCAGCCAGTATGTGCCGGGCGCCAGCATGGAGTTCTGATGTCGCTCAAACGCCGCCCAATCTTATTCGCCCTGAGCATCGTTCTGGGGGCCGCCCCGGTTTTGGCTTGGGCGACTACGCCCTTTCTCAACCGTGACACTCTGCTGCCGACCGCACCGATGATGACACCTGGTACGACAACGCACACTTATTCGGAAAACTCTGCCGAAGCACCGATAGCGGCGCCGCTACCCGAAAACACCCAGAATCTCGACAAGATCATTGCTGTGGTGAACGATAATATCATCACCTCCATGCAGCTCGAGCAACAGGTTAGCGCCGTGCGTGCCCGCCTGCAGACACAAGACCCCAACGCCATGCCTTCCGAAGACATCCTGCACCGCCAGGTGTTGCAGCAGATGATCCTGCAGGATATCGAGCTGCAAATCGCGCACCGGGCCGGAATCAAGGTTGACAAAGGCACGCTGGACCAAGCCATCAGCAACCTCGCTCAAGCCAACCACCTCACCTCTGACCAGTTACGCCAAGCGCTGGCCAATCAAGGGCAGTCGTGGGAGCAATTTACCAACGATCTCAAGGATCGCATTCTTGTGGATCGCCTCATGCAGCAGGAAGTGGAAAGCCGAGTCCACATTGGCCCCGACGAGGTGAAAACCTTCGCGCAACAGCTCAAAGAAATGGGTGGCGTGAGTTTCGATCTGCAGCAGATATTCATCCCGCTGTCTGACAACCCGACACCAGACGCCGTCAGCGCGGCCCGGCATGAAGCCGGACAGGTGCGTGATCGGGTGATGGCTGGCGAAAGCTTTGCGCGCCTAGCCGCCCAGGTCAGCAGCAGCCACGACGCCTTGCAGGGCGGACACATCGGTTGGGTCAAGGCGGGGGAGCTCCCGCCCTCAGTGACCCAAATTCTCCTCCAGTTGAAGGCCGGCGAAATCAGCCCCGTCATCCCGGGACCCACTGGGTTTCATATTTTCAAGTTGCTCGATGTCAAACATGCACAGCCGACGGTCACCGAGGTCAAAACGGCCGTGATTGTCTTGCGTGCCGGCAACAGCCTGCAATTGCAGGAGGCTCAAGCACGCGCTCAGGATATCCAGCAGGCGCTGCAAAACGGCGCCCGCTTCTCTGAGCTGGCGCGCAATTATAGCCAGGATACCAGCACCGCCGCCAGCGGTGGAGAAATGGGCTGGGTCGCTCCCGGACAATTACCGGACAGCCTGGAACGCACTCTGGTCACTTTGCAACCTGGTGGGGTGAGTAGTCCCATCCGCGAAGGGGATGCGATTTACATTCTGCACTCCCAGGCTCAGCGCCAGCAGCCGGTTGAAGAGAAACAAATTATGGCCGCAGCACGCATGCAGCTCTATAACCGCATCGTCCACGAGCGCATGGACGAATGGCAACGTCGCATCCGCGACGGCGCCTACGTCGAGATCCTTGAGTCCGGCCTGCGCAGCAGCGATGCCTGAGCCTTTCAGCGGGTTACATCAGGGCGCGACTGGCCCCTGCCCGGGCCTTGCACGCGCCCGCTTCGCGCCGGTCTGGACGCTGTTCTACAAAGAGACCTTGCGCTTCGGCAAAGTGTGGCTACAGACCATTGCCGCCCCTTTGATCACCACCATCCTCTATCTGGTGGTTTTTGGGCACGCATTAGGCGGACATATGTCGGTCTACCCAGGCATCCGCTATACGGTCTTCATCGTTCCCGGGCTGATGATGATGTCGATCTTGCAAAATGCCTTTGCCAACAGCTCTTCCAGCCTGATTCAAGCCAAGGTGACGGGAAACATCGTTTTTCTGCTGCTCAGTCCGCTCAGCCCTACCGAGATTTTCGTTGCCATGGTTGCCGCGTCGGTGCTGCGCGGCGCGCTGGTGGGGATTGCGATACTCGCACTAGCGCTGCTTTACCTGCAGATACCTCTGCTGCACCCCTTGTGGATCGCCATATTTACCATTCTGGGCGCGAGCGGCATGGGTTCACTGGGTCTAATCGCCGGGCTTTGGGCCGAGAAATTCGATCAGATTGCCGGTTTCCAGAACTTCATTATCATGCCGCTGACTTTTCTTGCCGGTGTCTTTTACTCGGTGCAATCCCTGCCCGGCGCGTTGCAGCACATATCACTGATCAACCCGTTTTTCTACATCATCGACGGGTTTCGCTATGGGTTTTTCGCAGATTCTGATGTCAGCGTGTGGACATGCCTTGGCGTCAGCATCACCTTCGCGGGCGTGACGGGTCTTTTCGCCTGGCGCCTGCTGGACCGTGGTTACAAATTGCGCCAGTAAGCTCCCCGCGTCACGACTTGCACAACCAGGCGCAGCTGGGTATAAAAAGCGACATCACTCAGCGGCCTTTTTACGGTACACTACACACGATGAACGCCAGCACGATCAAATCACTCATCCAGCAACATCTTCCCGATGCTCTCGTAGAAGTCCAGGGAGACGACGGCGCCCATTTCGAGGCTCTGGTCGTTTCTCCTGCCTTTGTTGGACTTTCCCTCATCAAGCAGCATCAAATGGTTTATGATGCGCTGGGCGAGCGTATGCGCGAGGAAATTCACGCCCTCTCGCTGCGCACCATGACCCCTGAGCAGGCGCAACAACTCCGTCCCTCAGCAGCCCATTAGTCGCCGCATTCACCCCCCAATTTAGCGAGGATAACCATGGTAACGATTCAGGAACTTATTCAGGAACAGGTCCAGAAACACCCGGTCGTGCTTTATATGAAGGGCAATCCACGGGCGCCGCAGTGCGGTTTCTCGGCCCGTGCGGTGCAGTTATTGCAGCAGTCAGGCGTCAAGGAGCTCTTTACGGTGGACGTGCTGGCCGACCCACAGATTCGCGACGGCATCAAGCTGTATTCCAACTGGCCGACTATTCCCCAGCTCTATATTCAGGGTGAGTTTGTCGGCGGGTCAGACATCATGTCCGATCTCTACCAGCAGGGCGAATTGCAGAAATTGGTTGAAAGCGCCCAAGCAACCAGCGCGAGCTGATTCGAATCTATGGATAAACTGCTGCTGCGTGGTAATGGCCCCCTGCGTGGTGAGCTGCGGATTTCCGGGGCCAAAAACGCGGCCTTGCCTTGTCTCGCCGCCATCCTGCTGGCGCGCGAGCCGGTGCGACTGCGCAATATTCCGCACCTGCGTGACATCACCACAACCCTGGAATTGTTGAGCACACTCGGCGCAAGGGTACTGGTAGACGGCCAGCTCGGGATTGAAGTCGATCCGCGCCCGGTGCACTCTGTGGTCGCCCCTTACGAACTCGTGAAGACCATGCGTGCCTCGATACTGGTACTCGGGCCACTGCTGGCCCGACACGGCTCGGCAGAAGTGAGCCTTCCTGGTGGCTGCGCCATCGGCAGTCGTCCGGTGAGTGTCCATCTCAGCGGCCTACAGGCTTTGGGTGCAGAAATCACTGTAGAGGACGGTTTCGTTAAAGCACAGGCATCCCGCCTGCGCGGCACCCGCATCGTTATGGAGATAGTCTCTGTCACCGGTACGGAAAACCTGCTCATGGCAGCCACCCTCGCCGAGGGCTGCACCATCCTCGAAAACGCTGCCCGCGAGCCGGAAATTGTCGATCTCGCCCGTTGCCTGTCAGCCATGGGTGCGCGCATCTCTGGAGCGGGGACTTCTGTCATTGAAATTGAGGGTGTAGCTGAACTGCATGGCGCCGAGCACAGCGTTGTGCCTGACCGCATTGAGACAGGAACCTATCTGGTGGCCACGGCTATGGCGGGCGGTGATATTTGCCTGAAACGCACCGATGCGGGCCTGCTGGAGAGCGTCATCCTCAAGCTACGGGAAGCGGGGGCCGAAATAACCGCCGAGGCGGATACGATCCGCATCCGCATGACACGACGGCCGCAAGCAGTGGATGTACGGACAGCACCTTATCCGGCCTTCCCCACGGACATGCAGGCGCAATTCATGGCGATGAATTGTATCGCTACGGGGAGCAGCGTCGTCACCGAAACCATCTTCGAGAATCGCTTCATGCACGTCTCTGAATTGCAGAGACTGGGTGCCGACATCAATGCCGATGGGAAGACCGCCGTAGTGCGCGGGGTACCTCGCCTGCGGGGCGCGCCGGTGATGGCAACCGATCTGCGGGCGTCGGCTTCGCTAGTCCTGGCTGGATTGGTGGCAGAGGGCGAAACCCTCATCGACCGCATCTATCATCTGGATCGCGGCTATGAGGTCATCGAAGAGAAACTCAGCGCCTTAGGCGCGGATATCCGCCGGATCAGTAACAGCAGGAGCGTCGCATGAGTGCAGCTATCACCATCGCACTGTCCAAGGGACGGATTCTGCAAGAGGCCATTCCCCTCTTTGCAGGCGCTGGCATTCATCTGGCGGAGGACCCGGAAGAATCCCGCAAGCTGATCATCCCCAGTACCGATCCCGCCGTGCGCTTTCTGGTGATTCGCGCCAGCGATGTGCCCACCTATGTGACCTGGGGCGCTGCCGATCTGGGCATTGCCGGTAAAGATGTGCTGTTGGAGCAGGAGGGCCTGGACCTTTACGAGCCCCTGGACCTGCGTATCGGCATCTGCCACATGGCAGTGGCCGAACCTGCCGCGCTGGCAGCCTATGACGCACCGCAAAGCTGGGAACGGGTGCGTATTGCGACCAAATATCCGCACATCACCCGCAATTATTTCCATGCCCGCGGCGTACAGACGGAAATCATCAAGCTTTACGGTAGCATGGAACTGGCGCCATTGGTCGGATTGGCGGATCGTATCGTGGACCTGGTGTCCAGCGGACGTACGCTCAAGGAAAACGGGCTGGTGGAAGTGGAAGAAATCATGCCCATTTCCAGCCGTCTGGTGGTCAACCGCGCGGCCATGAAACTCAAGCGCCGCGCCATCGAAACCCTCATTAACCAACTGGAGGCGCAAGTCACGTCATGAACCGTCTGGATACCAGCGACCCCGATTTTGCCCGCCAGTTTCACGCGCTGCATGACTGGGATGCCAATCTGGACCCACAGATTGAAGTGCGGGTGCGGGAGATTGTTGCAGCGGTCCGTGATCGGGGCGATGCGGCGCTACGCGAGTACACCGAGCGCTTTGATGGGATGACGACAGACTCTGCCGCTGATTTGGAAATTCCCCGCAAGAACTGGGACGCGGCGCTCAATAGCCTGGAGCCCACCCAACGTGCTGCCTTGGAAGAGGCAGCGCAGCGTATCCGCAGTTACCACGAGCATCAGCGCAGTGAAAGCTGGACGTTTACCGAGGCCGACGGCACGATGCTAGGCCAGCGCATCCTGCCCCTGTCCCGAGTGGGGATTTATGTGCCCGGCGGCAAGGCCTATCCCAGCTCCGTACTGATGAATGCCATTCCCGCGCACGTGGCCGGCGTGCAGGAAATCATCATGACCGTACCCACCCCGCAGCGGCAGGTGAATCCTTGGGTGCTGGCAGCGGCGGCCATTGCCGGCGTGGATCGGGTGTTCTGTATTGGCGGTGCACAAGCGGTAGCAGCGCTCGCTTATGGCACAGAAAGCGTCCCGGCAGTAGACAAGATTGTCGGCCCTGGCAATATCTATGTGGCCACCGCCAAACGCATGGTCTTCGGTCGGGTCGGCATCGATATGATTGCCGGCCCCAGCGAAATCCTTGTGATCAGCGATGGCTCGGCACCGGCAGAATGGTTGGCCTGGGATCTACTCTCGCAGGCGGAACATGATGAGATTGCCCAAAGCATTTTCATCAGTTGGGACGACGCCCACATCGAATCGGTGGTCGCTGCCGTTGATGCGGCGCTGAACGTACTGGACCGCGCACCCATCGCCCGCAAGAGCTGGGCAGACCGGGGTGCGGTGATTCGTGTGCGCGACCATGCCGAGGCCTGCGCCATTGCCAACCGCATCGCGCCGGAACATCTGGAGCTAGCCGTGCAGAATCCCGAAGACTGGCTGGCGAACATCCACAATGCCGGGGCCATCTTCATGGGCATCCACAGTTGCGAGGCCCTCGGCGACTATGTGGCCGGCCCCAATCATGTACTGCCCACGGGCGGTAGCGCGCGCTTCTCCTCGCCCCTCGGCGTCTATGATTTCGTCAAGCGGAGCAGTCTCATTCACAGCAGCCCCGCCGGTGCCGCCCGACTGGGGCGGATCGCCGAGCGTCTCGCTCTGGGCGAAGGTTTGACCGCCCATGCCCGTTCAGCAGCCTGCCGTATCCCCAAAGCCGGGGCATGAGCGACAGCGCTATGACCATCCTGATGCAGAGCCTGCTCCGCCCGGAATTGCTGGCCAGCAAGGCCTATGCGGTGGCAGCCGGTGAGGGGCTCATCAAGCTTGACGCCATGGAGAACCCCTATGGCTTACCTCCAGCCTTGCGTGAGCAATGGCTGGAGAGTTTGGCCGATGCGCCCCTCAATCGCTACCCCGACGCGCACCCCAACGCCCTCATAGACGCCCTCAAGGCACATATCGGTCTGCCCAATGGCGTGGAGCTCATGCTCGGCAACGGCTCCGACGAACTGATCCAGATTCTGGTGACCGCCGTAGCGGGTAGCCAGCGCCCCATCATGGCTGTGGATCCCAGTTTCGTCATGTACCGCCTGCTGGCGCAACAGCTTGGCCTGCCTTTTGTGGGCATCCCCCTGGATGCGGACTTCCATCTGGACCTCCAGGCCATGCTGACCGCCATCACCGCGCAGCGGCCTGCCATCATTTTCCTCGACTGGCCCAACAATCCCAGTGGCAGTCTCTTCCCTGAGACCGATCTGGAAGCTATTGTCGCTGCGGCACCGGGCCTGGTGGTGGTGGACGAGGCCTATCACGCGTTCAGTCAGACGACCTTCGCCGATCGCCTGGGCCGCACCCCCAACCTCCTCTTGCTCCGCACCCTGTCCAAGGAGGGTCTGGCAGGGTTGCGGCTGGGGATGCTGGCGGGGCCTGCCGCGTGGATTCAGGAACTGAATAAGCTGCGCCTGCCTTACAACATTAATGTGCTCACCCAGCGCAGTGCGTCCTTTTACCTACGTCATACCGAAGTGCTGGACGCCCAAGCCGAAATTCTGCGCGCCGAGCGGGAACGGATCTTCAACACCATCAGCGCCTGCGGCCTTTCGATCTGGCCCAGCGCCGCTAATTTTCTGCTCTTTCACGCCCCTGGGCGGGCCGCGGCACTGTTCTCAGGACTACGTGAAGGGGGGGTGCTTATCAAAGCCTTTACAGGCCACCCCCGTCTCAGCGACTATCTACGGGTCAGCGTCGGCACACCGGCCGAAAATGACCGCTTTCTGGCCGTACTGGAGTCTTTACTGTGAATCCGCGTCAAGCCGAAGTCGAAAGAAGCACCCTCGAAACCCAGATCCGTGTCACCCTGAATCTCGATGGTTCGGGGCAAGCCGACCTGCACACCGGGTTACCCTTCCTTGACCACATGATCCACCAGATCGTCCGTCATGGTCTTTTCGACATGCACATTCAGGCTCAGGGTGATTTGGATATCGACGCCCACCACACGGTGGAAGACATCGGCATCACCCTCGGTCAGGCCTTTGCCCTCGCCGTAGGGGACAAGGCTGGCATCCAGCGCTATGGCCACGCCTATGTGCCTCTGGACGAGGCGCTCTCGCGGGTGGTGGTGGACCTCTCTGGCCGTCCCGGGCTGATCTTCGCGGTCGAATTCCCCCGCGCTCAGGTCGGCGGCTTTGATGTGGATCTCTTTCATGAGTTCTTTCAGGGCTTCGTCAACCACGCACAGGTGACACTGCATCTGGACGCCTTGCGTGGCACCAATGCCCACCATATCGCCGAAACCCTCTTCAAGGCCTGTGGACGTGCCCTGCGCATGGCTGTCGCTCCTGATCCGCGCATGGCGGGCACCGTGCCCAGTACCAAGGGCACCTTGACTCGATGAGCGCCGCCACGACCCGCGTCGGTATTGTTGACTACGGCATGGGCAACCTTTACTCGGTGGCCAAGGCGGTGGAGTATCTGGGCGGCAAGGCGATTGTCAGTGATCAAGCCAGCGAACTGATTACCACGGACCGCATCATTTTCCCCGGCGTCGGCGCCTTCGGCGACTGTATGGCAGCGCTGGAAGCCCGTGAGCTCAGTGACTTCGTCCGCGTTGCCGCGCAGACCAGGCCTTTTCTCGGCATCTGCCTCGGGATGCAGATGCTCATGGACAGCAGTGTGGAGCATGGCGAACACGCTGGGCTCAGTCTGCTACCGGGACGGGTTATCCCCTTTCCCGAAGAAGCCCTCCATGCCGCGGATGGCAGGCGTTTGAAAATTCCCCACATGGGCTGGAACGAGCTGCATCAACGCGTGGAACACCCGCTGTTTGTCGGCGTTCCCCAGAATGCCTACTTTTACTTCGTCCACTCCTTCTATGTGGAACCATCCGCCCCCGAGATACTCGCGGCCTCCAGCGATTACGCCTTTCCATTCTGTGCGGCGGTGGCAGCGGACAACCTGTTCGCCCTGCAATGCCACCCGGAAAAGAGCGGCACGGCAGGCTTGCGCCTGCTCGGGAATTTTCTCGGCTGGGATGGCGATTGCGGAGCCAACGGTGCAATTTGAATCTGTTTTCTGGAATAACTTTGTGGGGAGGAAGTTGTCATGCTGTTGATTCCAGCCATCGACCTCAAGGGCGGGAACTGTGTGCGCTTACGGCAGGGCCGGATGGAAGACAACACGGTTTTCTCGGATAATCCGGTCGCCACCGCGCAACGCTGGGTGGAAGCAGGCGCCAAACGCCTGCACATCGTCGATCTCGACGGTGCCGTGCAGGGAGAACCAGTAAATGCACAGGCCATTGCCGCCATCTGCGCGCGCTTCCCTGACCTCGAAATCCAGGTCGGCGGCGGCATCCGCAGCGAAGAGCAGATTGAAACCTACATCCAGGCAGGCGTTCGTTATGTGATCATCGGCACCCAGGCAGTTAAATCCCCCGGCTTCGTCGCCGATGCCGCAGTGAGTTTCCCCGGCCACATCATGGTGGGCATTGATGCCCGCGACGGCAAAGTCGCCACTGAAGGCTGGTCCAAACTTTCCCGCCACGATCCTATTGACCTCGCCCGGCACTTCGCCGCCGACGGCATTGAAGCCATCATCTACACCGATATCAGCCGCGATGGCATGCTCAGCGGCCCTAATATTCCGGCGACAGTCGCACTGGCTCAGGCCGTGCCAGTACCAGTCATCGCCTCGGGCGGCATCGCCAATCTGGAGCAGGTGCTGGCGCTCAAGGCCTACGAGGGCGACGGCGTCACCGGCGCCATTACCGGCCGCGCCATTTATGAAGGGACCCTGGACTTTACCCAGGCCCGCGCCCAGGCCGAGGCCTAAGCAAATGCTCGCCAAGCGAATCATACCCTGCCTGGATATCGACCACGGTCGTGTGGTGAAAGGCGTCCAGTTTGTGGCCCTGCGCGATGCTGGCGATCCGGTAGAAGCGGCCAAACGCTACAACGATGAGGGTGCCGACGAAATTACCTTTCTCGACATCTCCGCTAGTTATGAAGAACGCGGTACCCTTGCCGATATGGTGTCTGCCGTAGCGGCCCAGGTCTTCATTCCCCTGACGGTAGGCGGCGGGGTACGTTGTGTCGAAGATATCCGCACCCTGCTCCTCGCCGGTGCCGACAAGGTCAGCATCAACAGCGCTGCCGTGCATGAACCGGAACTGGTGCGCGCCGCCGCCCAACGTTTCGGCAACTCCTGCATCGTCGTCGCCATTGACGCCAAGCGGGTGGACGACCACTGGGAAGTCTTCACCCACGGCGGCCGACGCAGTACCGGCCTGGATGTGGTGGCTTGGGCGCAGCAAATGGCCAAATATGGCGCTGGCGAAATCCTGCTCACCAGCATGGACCGAGACGGTACGGGGATCGGTTTTGATCTCGCCCTCACCCGCGCCGTCAGTGATGCCGTGCCAGTACCCGTGATTGCCTCGGGTGGTGTCGGAGAAATTCAGCACTTCGCCGAAGGTGTCCAGCAGGGTCATGCCGATGCGGTGTTAGCCGCCAGCGTCTTCCATTTCGGCCAGTTTCGTATCTCCGAGGTCAAGGCGCAGATGGCTGCCGCGGGGATTCCAGTGCGCGGAACCCGCTAAAGCGCGCAGTCCATCTGTCATGGCGTAACCTGCGTATTACTGAATAGACAGACATCAACGAGGGGTTTCTGACCATCATGAGTGAACCGAAAGGGCAGCACGCCGCCATATTAGCCGCCGTGCGCTGGAATGCAGATGGCCTGGTGCCTGCCGTCGCTCAGGATGCCCGCAGCGGCCAGGTACTGATGCTGGCATGGATGAATGCCGACGCATTGCTGGCGACGCTCCGCGATGGCATGGGCACCTACTGGTCGCGCTCCCGACAGGCCCTCTGGCGTAAAGGCGAGACCTCTGGTCATATTCAACATCTAGTGGATCTGCGTCTCGACTGCGACGGCGACACCGTTCTCCTGCGTGTCATTCAGGAAGGTCCGGCCTGCCACACCGGGGAGCAAACCTGCTTCTTCCTCGGCCAACCCGACGAGCGGGGTTGGCAGAATCAGGCCCCACCCCCCGGCAGTATCCTTGATAGTTTACAGGCCACGTTGCACAGCCGGCGGGCGGCTGACCCCGGCCAATCCTACGTGGCACAATTGCTCCATGAGGGCCAGGATCGGATATTAAAAAAGGTCGGCGAAGAAGCTACCGAATTCGTCATCGCTTGCAAGAACCATGAGAAAAAACAGATTATTGCAGAATCTGCCGACCTCCTCTTTCACCTGATGGTGGCCTTGGAGGAACAGGAATTATGTATTGGTGATGTCCTCGGGGAACTGGCACGACGTGAGGGGATTTCCGGACTGGAAGAGAAGGCGACACGACGTCCACAAGCTTGACGCAACCGGCTTATTTTCCTATGGTTGGAGAATTCGTTGTAGCGTGTAAACCCCTGCGGGGGAAGGAGAGCAGTCATGGGCGCTTTTAGTATCTGGCATCTGGTCATCATTCTACTAATCGTGGTTGCGCTGTTTGGCACCGCGAAGCTGCGTAACGTGGGTTCAGACCTGGGCTCTGCCATCAAGAGCTTCCGCTCCGCCGTCAAGGAGGAGGAAGAAAAGAAGGAAAGCATCGGCCACACTATTGATGCCGGTGTCCAGCCCAGCAAAGAACACGAAGCCGTTAACCGCTGACCGCTTATGTTTGACTTCAGCTTTGGCGAGCTCGCGCTACTCGGGATTATTGCGCTGCTCGTGGTCGGGCCAGAGAAAATGCCCGAGCTCGCGCGCACGGCGGGGAGATGGTACGGCGCCATGCGGCGTACCATGACCGGCCTGCGCTCTGAAGTCGAGCAACAGTTGCTGCTGGACGATCTGCGTCAGGAAGCCAACAAGCTGCGCGACTATGCCAAAGAGGAGTTGCTGCCTGCCGATATCATCGCGTCAGACACCCTGAAAACGGGTGGAGAGAAGCCCGAAGTGAAAGAAGAGCATAGGCAGGGTGAACTCGACATTATGTCGGCAACGGTACCACATGCGGACCTTCCAGGGCCGGAAGACCGCGTGCATTGATTTCGAGCCTGATGCGCGCCTGATGCGCTGGCAGAAGTTCGCCACTATTATACCGACACACTACAGCCTGGGCCTCCACCAAGTATTTTACCGCTTACCCATTATCAAATTCACTCATACCTCGATACCGCCTAAGGATATTTTTTAAGCATGGATAAGTTGGCGGAGAACACTTTTATCGGCCATTTGCTGGAATTGCGCCGCCGCGTATTATTTGCAGTGATCTCTATTTTCGCCGGTTTTTTGGTTTCTTATCCCTTCTCCAAAACGATTTATAATATTCTGGCTGCCCCACTCATTGATGTACTACCAAAGGGCAGCCACTTAATTTACACCAGTTTACCCGAAGTATTTTTGACTTATGTGCAGCTTTCCTTGCTATCCGGCTTTGTTCTGGCATTACCCGTCGTACTCTACCAATTCTGGGCCTTCATAGCGCCGGGCCTTTATGAGCATGAGCGCAAGGCCTTTTTTCCGCTAATTTTTGCCTCCATTTTCCTGTTCATCGGCGGGATGCTGTTTGCCTACTTTATCGTATTCCCCAATGCCTTCCACTTTTTCGTGAGTTTTTCGGGCGGTGATATTACCGCCATGCCCAAAGTCGATAGTTATCTCTCGCTCATCGTCAAATTCTCGCTCGCCTTCGGCCTGGCCTTCCAAATCCCCATTCTCATTGTGGTACTGGTACGCATCGGGGTACTTCAGGTGGCTACACTGCGTCGCAGCCGCCGCTATGCCTTCCTGATCTGTGCCATCGCCTCGGCAGTACTTAGTCCTCCCGATGTATTATCCATGGTCATGCTCCTCATTCCTATGTACATGCTCTTTGAAGTCGGACTGTTCTTCGCGGCACGTTTACCCGCAGTCAGGTCCGCAGATGAAGATACCGCTGATGACGCGGTAGAGTCCTCGCGCAGCGCTGCTGACGAGATGGATGCTGCTGAGGAGAGTTTCAGAAGTAGGGATGAGGACAAACCGAAGATATGACGGACACGCAATGAGCCATAATAACACCTGGAGATCACATGAGTATTGATTTGCTTCAGTGAGCGTTACCCTCACCCCCGGAAAACCACTCGTCCCTCCACCAGCGTATAGCGCACCTGCCCGCGCAACTCCCACTGCCCGTAGGGAAGATTCCGGCCCCGGCTCCACTGCCGCGCTGGCTCCACGGTGAAATAGGACTCCGGATCGAAGATACAGAGGTCAGCGGCGGCGCCGACCGCCAGGGATGGCGTCGGCAAACCAAGGGCCTGGACCGGGCCGACACTCAGCAGGCTCAGCACCGTCATCAAATCCACCACCCCTTCATCCACCAGCCGCAGCGCCAGGGGCAGGAGCCATTCCACGGCAGCGATGCCGAATGGCGCCTGGGAAAAGGTCATGCCTTCGCGGTCCACGCCCCAGGGGCTGTGATCACTACTGATGGCCGTTATAACGCCGGTAGCCAGCGCATGGCGCAGGGCATCGCGCTCTGCAGTGGAGCGCAAGGGCGGCAGAATCTTGGCATGGAGGTTGAAAAATCCAACCTCCTGCTCGGTGAGCAACAGGTGATGGATACTCACCCCACAAGTCACCGGTTCACCACGCTGCCGGGCCGCTGCAACCTCGGCCACCGCCGCGGCGGTACTCAAATGCGGAAAATGGATGGGGCAGTCGCTGAGCGCGGCAATGGCGATATCCCGCTGCACACCGATCTGCTCCGCTGCCGCCGGGCGTCCGGTCAGGCCTAAGCGGACGCTCAGACGGCCTTCATGCATCACCCCATGGGCCGCCAACTCTGGCTCTTCGCCATGGAGTAATACGGGCAAACCCAAATCCGCCGCATAGCTCAGCGCCAGCCGCAACAAGGCCGCACTGGGTACGGGCTCTTTGGCCTGACCAAAGGCAATGGCGCCGGCCTCTGCCAAACTCGCCATCTCGGTCAGCGCCGCACCCTGAAGCTGGGTGGTAAGGGCACCGGACAGATGCACCTTGGCCAAGGCCAGACGATCCGCCAGGACACGCTGCTCCTGTAAAACGGCCGGGGTATCCGCCATGGGTTGGGTATCCGGCCGCAGCAAAACCTGAGTCACGCCACCGGCCACCGCCGCGCATAATTCACTGGCGAGATCACCATCCCGGCCGTGACCGGGCGTGTGCGCCTGAAAAGAGGTTTCGACGAAACCGGGGCAGGCGATCAAGCCACTGCCATCCAGCACCTCTTCTGCAGCAAAGTCAGGAGGCAGGGGTCCCCGCGCGACAATCCGGCCGTCGGCTATGGCCAGATCGGTGACCGTGTCAAAGCCATCGCCGGGGTCCATGACCCGAATATTGCGTATGATTCTGTGCATGGTCCTCACTCCCCGCCCGCCGCGCCAGCGAGGATGGTGAGCACCGCCATCCGCACCGCCAGACCATGGGCTACCTGTTGGAGAATCACTGACTGAGCACCATCGGCCACCTCCGAGGCGATTTCCACCCCGCGGTTCATGGGCCCCGGATGCAGCACCAGCGCGCCGGGTTCTGCCCACTGCAAGCGCTCCGGGGTCAGCCCGAAGCGGCGATGAAATTCATCGAGACTGGGCAGACGGTGCGACTCCATGCGCTCCCGTTGCAGGCGCAGGGCGCAAATCACATCCACCCCGCGCAAACCGGCCTGCAGATCGTGGTAGACATGCACCCCCAGCGCCGAGAGTTCTTCGGGCACCAGGGTACGCGGGCCGATGACGCGAATTTCCGGGCAGCCGAGAATGGACAAGGCATGAATCTGCGAGCGCGCCACCCGCGAATGGAGCAGATCACCGACAATGGCCACCACCCGGTCTTCAATCGGCCCCGCCAGACGGCGGATGGTGAACACATCCAGCAGGGCCTGGGTGGGATGGGCGTGCTGACCGTCACCGGCATTCACTACCAGCGCCGAGTCGCCGAGATGGCGCGCGACCAGATGAGCGGCTCCCGCCTCAGGATGGCGGATGACAAAACCATCCACCTGCATGGCCATCAGATTATTGACCGTATCCATGAGAGATTCGCCCTTGCTGGCACTACTGGTGCTGACGGCGATATTCAGCACATCCGCCGAGAGGCGCTTGGCGGCCAGTTCAAAGGTGCTGCGGGTCCGCGTGCTGTTCTCAAAAAAGAGATTGACGATGGTGCGGCCACGCAAGGTGGGGGTCTTTTTGACACTGCGGTGGGCAATACTGAGGAAAGACTCCGCCGTATCGAGAATCTGCAGTAATTCGCGCTCCCGGAGCCCTTCGGTACTGAGCAGATGACGCAGACGACCCTGGACGTCGTATTGCGGATTTCCTTCGCCAAAACGAAAGGTGGCTGCGCTCATGGCTGCGGCCTCCGCTGCTCCATTTCCAGACGCAAGGGGTCGGGGCCACGCAGTTTGATGTGCTCGCCGGCTGTGGCATTCAGGCGTAGCGCCGCGACATCGGCGGCCACTGGCAGCTCGTGCCCGCCGCGATCTACCAGTACTGCCAAAAGGATGCGGGCCGGTCGCCCATAGTCGAAAATTTCATTCATAGCGGCGCGCACGGTGCGGCCAGTGTAGAGGACATCGTCCACCAAAATGATATCGCGGCCATCTACGTCGAAGGGGATATCCGAGGCGCGCACCTGCGGATGCAGGCCGATCTGGCTGAAGTCGTCGCGATAAAAAGAGATATCCACTTGCCCCAGGGGTTGTTGCAAACCAAGTGCGGCATGCAGGGTACGCGCCAGCCAGACGCCGCCGGTAAAAATACCGATCATCGCCGCCTGCTCCGGATCAATGCGGGGGCGCAGATCACGCGCCATAACCTCCAACAGTGCGCTCACATCCCAGTCGGTCGTCATGCGTCTCCTCCAGCGTTATGAAAGGTCCACAGAATCTCGCAGGCAGCAGCCTGATCCAGCAAGCGGCTCCGTTTTTTTTCAGAAAAAGTGCGATCTTTCAGAACTAGCTCGGCGGCGTGGCTGCTCAGGCGCTCATCCACCCAATGGATAGGCAGGGAAAAGCGGCTCTGCAAACTTTCCGCGAATTTGCGTACCCGGCCCACCATGAACCCCTCGCTGCCATCCATGTGCAGGGGCAGCCCCAGCACCAGCGCGCGAGGTCGCCATTCTTTGAGAATACGTGCAAAGCCATCCCAATCCGGGCCACTCTCGCCATTGCGCAGGGTGGCGACCCCTTGCGGGGCCAACCCCGACTCCCCCAAAACTGCAATCCCGATCCGGCGTTCACCGAAGTCTATCCCGAGCAGCGGCCCGCTCCGCTCAGGCATGACCCGCCGCACCGCTGAGCAGGCGCATGTCCACCCCCAGCAAGCGCGCCGCGGCCTGCCAACGCTCACTGGCGGGCAGATCGAAAATCACCGCCATATCCAAGGGGCCGTGTAACCAGGCGTTGTCCTGCAGCTCCGCTTCCAACTGCTGCGCGCCCCAGCCAGCATAGCCCAAGGTCAGCAGATAACGCTGCGGCTCTTCGTGCTGGGCAATGGCCTGCAGAATATCCGGCGAACTGGTCAGCGCCAGATCGTCATTGACCTCCAGACTGGAAAGCCATTCGCCCCGCGGCGAATGCAGAATAAATCCATGCTGAGGCTGGATCGGTCCACCCCAATACACTGGGCGATGGATCATTTCTTCAGAGGGCTGGATGTCTACCGCCCGCAGGGCATCGGACATATTGATGTCCACCAGCCGGTTGATAACCACGCCCATGGCGCCTTCGGCATTGTGCTCGCAAACCACAATCACGGTGCGGTCGAAAACGCCGTCGTGCAGCGCGGGCATGGCAATGAGCAGATGGTTTTTGAGGGAAGAAAAGGTCATAAGTCCTATGATACGTGTTTTAGCCCAAAAACGGCAGGTGCCCATGACCGGTCACGTTGACCTGGTGCATCACCGCCCCCGCTCGAGACGCTGCCAGAGCAGATCCGCCGCGTCGACCCCGAAGAATCGCCTGATCTCCCTCGCCCCGGTTGGACTGGTCACATTGATCTCCGTCACATACCCGCCGATCACATCCAGACCGACAAAAAGCAGACCCGCGGCACGCAAGGCCGGGCCTATCGCCGCGCAGATATCCCGATCGCGGGCATTAAGCTCCGCTGGCACCCCGGTTGCGCCCGCCACCAGATTACCGCGAAAATCCGTGGCCGAAGGCACCCGCAGCAAGGCACCCGGCAGCGGAACGCCATCCACCAGGAGAATCCGTTTATCGCCCTCGCGGATCTCGGGGAGGTAGCGCTGCGCCATCACATAATGCTCGCCCCAGCCCGTCACCGTCTCCAAAATACTGCCGACGTTGCGGTCCTGCAGGTGCAGATAGAACACCCCTTCGCCACCACGCGCCGATAGCGGTTTGACGACAATTTCGCCGTGTTCAGCGAGAAAGGCCCGTAAATCCCCGAGATCGCGACTCACCAGCAAGGGCGGCAGAAACTCGGGGAAATGCAGGGCATAGAGCTTTTCATTGGCATTGCGCAGACTGATCGGATCGTTGACCACCCAGGTACCTGCGTGCTCCAGCAGGTAGCAGGCCGTAAGATATTCCAGACCCACGGGCGGGTCCTTACGCATGAGGACCACATCCATGTCGGCGAGGGGACGTTCTTCTGTCTCACCCAGCGTGTAGTAATCTCCCACGTCATCGCGCACGACGACGGTACGTAATCGCCCCCAGGAACGCCCATCCCGCAGAAACAGGTCAGACAGGGTAAACACCCGGCATTGGTGCCCGCGTGCCTGAGCCGCCAGCAGCATGGCGAAGGTCGTATCTTTAGCCGGTTTGATCCCGGCGATGGAGTCCATAAGTATGGCGGCCTGGAGCGCGCTCATTGGCCGGTCTCCTGCACATCTTGCATCTGCCAGTCCGCCATCTCCCGCGCTGCGGCCACCAGCGCCAGGCGCGCGATGACGCCATAGGCGTAATAGCGGTTCACCGGTGCATCGGGCGGTGATTTCCGGCAAGGAACCACACAGGTCTGGCCAAAGGCCATGGGCTCAAAATGCGCTCCAGGGGCATTGAGGTTCTCATCGCGCCCGCGCTCGGTATGCACCCGGTAGAAGCCACCCAGCACCTGCTGACCGACCATATACACCACAGGCTCCGCCACCGCCTCCTGGGCAGTTTGCTCAAAGGTATACACGCCTTCCTGAATAAAAACATCACTCACTGGCAGGCCCTCTTTACTCTTGGCCATGCGGGTCCGCTCCTTGCGATTGAGATCCAGAAACTCCTCACCCGAATAGGCGGTCATGATTCCCATACCATAGGTACCAGCGTCTGCTTTCACGATGACAAAAGGGCGCTGACGAATACCATAGTGGCCGTAACGCTCGCGGGTAATCGCCAGCACTGCGTCTACATTAGCAACCAAACATTCGCGGCCTTCGGAACGCATAAAATCAATGCCCTGACAGCGACGAAAAACAGGATCAATCAGCCAGGGATCGATATCGATCACCTCCGCCAGCTCCTGTGCTGCAGAGCGATAGTGAGCAAAATGCTGAGACTTGCGCCTATTGCGCCAGCCCGCGGCAAGGGGCGGTAAAATAGGCTGCTCAAGGTGCTGCAGCATTTCTGGAACACCACCTGACAGGTCATTATTCAGCAAAACCAACTGTGCATCGAAACCGGCGGTCGAAATCCGTCCCCCCTCTCGTCGCAGCGGTTCCAGGAGCAGTTGGTTGCCCGAAGGCAGATCATGGGTCGTGCGCTCTTCCAGAATCAGCGAACCCACCCGCACTTCGAGACCAGAGAGTTCCAGCAACTCGCGCAGCCGTGCCACATTCTCCAGATAAAAGAGATTACGGGTGTGATTTTCCGGGATCAGCAGCACCCGCTCCAGACCTGGGTAATACTGATTGAGAAAATGCTGGATCGCCGCCACATAGAGCGACGAAAACTCCGGATTGAGGTTATTAAATCCCGCCGAAAACAGTTTGGTGTCCACGGGTGCCAGCTTGAAACCGGCGTTGCGCAAGTCCACAGAGGCGTAGAAAGGCGGCGGCGTCCGCTGCCATTGCCCCCGAAACCAGCGCTCAATCGTGGATTGCTCGGCGATCAGGTGGCGCTCGATATCCAGCAACGCCTCCACCCGATCCGTGGCCAGGAAAGGGATATCCCGCAAAACTTCTGTCATACATTTTTCCTAAAGTCGTTGCGCAATAGGAACATAGCTTTTACCTTGTTCCCCTGTATACACCTGTGTAGGCCGGAAAATCCGGTTGTTCGCCAGTTGCTCCCGCCAATGAGCCAGCCAACCCGCAGAACGCGCCATCGCAAAAATAGGCGTAAAAAGGTCCGCTTTGATGCCCATCTCGTGATACAGCACACCCGAATAGAAATCCACGTTGGCATGTATGCCCTTGGGACCGAGTCGCTCCGTAGCCTGGCGCTCCACCTCCATGGCGATTTCAAAAAGACGACTGTGGCGCAAATGACGGTGGCTGGCCAGATCTTCCATCATCTCCTTGAGAATCGCAGCGCGCGGATCGCGGGTCTTATAGACACGATGCCCAAAACCCCAGATCTTCTCCTTGTTAGCCATTTTCGCATCGAGGTAGGCACCCACCCGTTGGGCAGAACCGATTTCTTCCAGCATTTCCACTACCTTCTGATTGGCGCCGCCGTGCAGGGGGCCGGCCAGAGTGCCAACGGCCCCACCGATAACATGGTAGGGATTGGTCAGGGTAGAACCGGTCACCAGCACCGAGAAGGTACTGGCATTGATGGTGTGCTCGGCGTGCAGAATCAGGCAGGAGTCAAGGATTTTGGCGAGGGCCGAATCCGGGTCACGACCCGACAACATATACAGAAAGTTAGCCGCGTGACCAAGGTCAGGACGTGGTGCAATGGGGTCGTTGCCAAAACGCATTTGCTCCCACATGGCAACGATGGTGGGCATACGGGCAATAATCCGCATCGCCATGGCATCCAGATGAGGCGTATTTTCACGCTCGGCATCAGAGAGTTCCTGCTGCGGGTAGAACATGCCCAGACTGGCTACGGCACAGTGCAGCATATCCATGGGGTGTCCGGTCACGGGCATGAACTTCATGATTTCCCGGACATTGTATTTGACTTGGCGGTGTGTGCGCAGCCCGTGATCGAATTGTCCCAGATCAGCGGCACTCGGCAGGGCACCGTCCAGCAGCAAAAGTGCTACTTCCTCGAAGCTGCTGTGTGCCACAAGATCCGCAATGGCAAAACCACGGTAACTCAGTAAACCAGCGACACCGTCAATGTTGGAAATGCTGGAGTGGGTTGCAGCCACACCCTCCAGACCTGGCGCAAAGTTCGGTTCCGCCATACAGAACTCCTTTTATCATTCTGATGATTGACTGCCCGGACCTTCGGCGGCCCCCGCCAGCCAGGGCACTGCTTACGGGCAGCATCCTGCACAAAGGCTTTCGGACGACAGCCGCCAGACCATCATAACCTGCCCGTAAAATAAAAGGGAGGCCGTCAGCCTCCCCTTGGGGGCATTTCCATACCAGTCGGCGATCAGGCCGAGAAGGAAGATCCGCACCCGCAGGTGGTCGTTGCGTTGGGATTTTTAATGACGAATTGTGCGCCTTCCAATCCCTCGCTATAGTCAATCTCTGCGCCGACCAGATACTGATAACTCATGGGATCAACCAGCAGGCTCACACCGAACTGATGCACTTCCGTATCGCCTTCATTCATATTCTCATCGAAAGTAAAGCCATATTGAAAACCGGAACAGCCACCACCTGTCACAAAAACACGCAGCTTCAGGTCTTCAGAACCCTCTTCTTCGATCAGCGAGGCAATCTTGTCCGCCGCATTTTGCGTCAGGGTCATAACCGGGGGGATGGAATCCAGATTGGTCATTGTTTCTGTTGCTGTGCTCATTATGCATCGCTCCATGCGCCGCAGCGCTTCATTCAGTGGATACCCGAGTATTTTGCTCGCTTTTACGCACAGGCGTCAAGCCGCACCACAGACCGCGTAAACACTCACTCTGCGCTGGAATGTCCGGGGGCAAAGTATACTGCTGCAATACGCGCACCGATCAGCACCGCCAGCAGCGCCGCTGTCGAAAGCAAATCCAAAGAACCCATACGGTGGGCGTAAAGTCCGATGAATAGCTCGCGCAACACGAAAACAATAGCCACTTCCGAGAGCACACGCAAACGTATCCGGTGAAATTCGAGATAATCCGTGAAAGTGCGGAAAAGTTCGATCAGCACAAAAACGGAGAGCACATCCGCCACCAGGCCTTGTATCGCCTGCTCCTGACGGAAGGCCAAGGCCGTGTCATAGACATCCCACATCAGCCCGATTACGGCGGCGAGCAGTGTGATCAACATGATAAAAATCAGGACGATAACAATGAGATCGAGCATTTTCTCGTAAAACCGCAGAATTTTGCCGCGCGCTCCACTGAGCAGCACGCCAGGAATTAGCTCCTGCGGGTCTCCATCTGTCAAATCAGCCCGCCCCTTTTGCGGAGCGGCGCAGGCGGGACAACAAACGTCGCGCCATTTCGCCGAAGAGCTCGGTCTGCGTTGGATGGGGATGAATGGCTTCAGCCACCTGCTCCAGAGTCAGACCGGTGCTCACCATCAGGACCGCCTCACCCACCAGCGTATCGGCATGATCGGCCAGGAAGTGTACACCGACAATGCGATGGCTGGCCTTGTCGGCGACAATTTTGATCAGACCATCGGTCTCGCCAGTCATCATCGCCTTGGCATCAATGCTCAGGGGTACCTTGACCTCGACCGCATCAATGCCTGCGGCCCTCGCTTGCTCCAGGGATAAGCCGACAAAGGCGCACTGGGGCCGCGTGAAAGTCACACCGCTGTCTTTAGCCGCATCATAGCGAGCGCTATGCCCCAGCAAGTTAGCCGCCGCAACTCGTCCTTGTTTGCCCGCCGTGTGGGCCAGCATGTAACCGCCGATGACGTCACCCACGGCATAAATATGAGGCACATTGCTCTGCCCGGTCGCGCTCACCGCAATGGCGGCCCGTTCATCGAGCGTTACGCCAGCCGCTGCGAGGTTCAAACCGCTGGTGTCCGGGCGCTTGCCCGTCGCCACCAGCAGCAGATCACAAGCATAGGTCGCCGCCTCTTCACCTACCTGATAACGGATCTCCAACTGGCCGGTCTGCCCAGCGACATCCAATACTTTGACGCCAGTCAACACCTGCAGGCGTGGGCTGTTGTGGGCGAGGGCCTTCATCAATTGTTCCGCGACCTCCTTTTCCATCTCCGCCACCGGTCGGGGCAAGGCTTCCAGCACCCGCACTTCGGCGCCGAAGTCATGGAACATCTGCGCCATCTCCATCCCTATGGCTCCGGCACCGATGACACAGAGGCACTTGGGGGGCTGTTGCAGGTCCCAGACCGTATCAGAAGTCACGGCGGCGCCCTTCTTTAACGCCTCCTGGATACCGGGAATCGGCGGCACAAAGGCAGGAGCCCCCGTAGCAATGACACAAGCACCAAAAGTCAGAGTCCGCGCATCTTTACCGCTAATTTCGACACTATGCGCGTCGGTGAAGCGGGCGTAGCCCTCCAGCACCTGAATCTTCATGCCCTGATCAGTTTTCAGCGCCATTTCCCCGCGCGTCTGGAGAATGCCACGTCGATGCTGCTCCAGTTGCCCCCAGTCCAACTTCGGAGTGCCGAGAGTAAGTCCCATGGCGGCATCGTGCTCACGGTCACGAATACGGTCCGCAGCGGCGCGCCAAGCCTTAGAAGGGATACAACCGCGCCAGAGGCACTCGCCACCGGGCAGCGGTGCGTTATTAACCATAGCCACCTTGATGCCATTCTCCACCAGTTCGCGGGCGCAATCTTCACCGCCGGGGCCTGCGCCGATGACCAGCACCTGCACGTCATAATCCCCTTCGGGAATCACCGGCCCGGTGCTGCCCAGCCATGCTTCAGGATGCTCAATCGCCTGCTTCAGTTCTTTGAGAAACAGAGCCGCCTCAGCGCCGTTCACCACCCGATGATCCGCAGTAATGGTGATAGGCATACCCTCGGGGCCATTCCCGGCGATAGCAATGATGGCCGCCGTGCCCGGAGTGACGATAGCATCGAACTGGGCGATGCCGTACATGCCCATATTGGAGATCGTAAAAGTCGGGTTCGTATATTCAGGCGGACTCAGACGACGTTTGCGCGCCTTCTCTACCAGAGGAGTCCATTCTGCTTGCAACTGGTCAAGGCCTTTGCCTTCCACACCACGTAGCACCGGCACCACCAACCCGCCATCCTCCGTGGTTGCCGCAATGCCGATGTCATGCTGGCTACGTTCGACAATCTTATCTGCGGGCTGATAAGCGGAATTCACCAAGGGATGCTTACTCAGCGCCTGCGAAGCGGCCTTGGCAATAGCTACAGTAACAGAGACTTTGTGCGCCTTGGCGGCGCGAATCAATGCCTCGGGTTTGGCCTGCACGGTAACATGAAAAACGGGGATACTCAGAGAAGCGACCATCGCCTGACTGATTGCCTTTTCGATGGCCGTCATGGCGCGGCCATTGCCAGGCACCGCCGGCTCCGTAGGACGTGCGGGCGCGACCGGTGTCGCATCGCCGCCAGCCGCAAGGACGTCGGCAGCGACAATCACCCCTCCCGGACCCGTGCCGCGCAAGCCGTTGATATCCACCCCTTGCTGGCCCGCCAATTGCCGAGCGAAGGGGCTGGCCGCGCCCTGCCGCGGACGTGCCGCCGGATATGCATCCGATACCAGAGCAGGAGGCATGGCAGCGGCTACGGCGGACATAGGGATTGCTGTCGGTGCAGCAGAACTGGTTTGGCTTGCCGTACTGGTGCTGGATACAGCGCTTTCGTGGCGCACCTGATCCGGCGACTCCACCAGCCAAGCGATAGGCTCGCCAACCGGTACCACCACATCTGCCGCCACCAACGGACCGGAAAGGTAACCTGCACGAAAGACTTCCACGTCCATGATGGCCTTATCAGTTTCCACCGTCGCCACCACGTCACCGCGCTCCACCCGCGCACCCACGGGCTTCTCCCAAGAAACGAGAACACCTTCGGTCATGGTGTCGGAAAGTTGCGGCATCTTGATGACGTAAGGTTCAGCCATGTTTCACCATTATTGAGTCAACCCGAGATTGAGAGGGAAGTCGTGACACCATCCGAAGAATACGCCACGGTCAACCACTAGAACAGTCGCCGGAACCTTATCGGCCCAGCATCTTCCGCACAGCGGCGACCACATCCCCGGCATTGGGGATCGCCGCCTTTTCTAAACGGCGATTATAAGGAATGGGCACATCCAAGGCATGCACCCGCACCGGCGCGGCATCCAGATCGAAGAAGCATTCCTCATTGAGGATCGCAATCACCTCAGAACCCACGCCCACCGGGGCTTCGTCTTCTTCGACCACAATGGCTCGATGGGTCTTGTGCACGCTGGCCGCGATACCGGCGCGATCCATGGGTTTGAGTGCTCGCAGATTGATGACTTCAGCATCAATGCCATGCTCCTCTGCCAGTTTCTGTGCCGCATCCAGCGCCCAGTGCACACTAATATTGTAGGCAAAAATGCTGATATCCTCACCCGAACGCATCACTTCTACCCCTTCCAGCGGAGTGAAGAATTCCTCGTCCGGTATCTCGCCCTTGAGGTTATACATGCTCTCGTGCTCAATGATCACCACCGGGTCATCGCAACGCACGGCGCTTTTCAACAGACCATAAGCGTCGCTCGGGGTTGCCGGGGTTACCACCCGCAGACCGGAGATACCCATGAAGACTTTCTCCATGCGCGCCGAATGCTGGGCGCCCAACTGGTGCGCCGTGCCCCCCGGCACCCGCATCACGAAGGGGCAACGGATACGACCACCAGACATGTAATGGATTTTCGCCGCATTATTCATGAGCTGATCCATCGCCAACCAGGCAAAATTGACGCTCATAATTTCGACGATAGGACGAGCCCCGACCATGGCGGCGCCCACACCGATGCCGGTGTAGCTATTTTCGGAGATGGGAGTGTCGATCACCCGTTGCTCGCCGTACTTGGCAAAAAGGCCGCTGGTTGCCTTGTAGGTACCACCAGCGACGCCGATATCCTCACCCATGGCAAAAACCAGAGGGTCCCGCGCCATTTCTTCATCGTGGGCACGCAGGATACCCTGCCAATACATCATTTCAGCCATGGCTGCTGTCTCCTTCTGTATACACATAACGGGCGACGTCTTCGACGCGCGGCTCCGGGCTCTCGGCGGCGAAACGCACGATCTCATCTTCGATCTCGTCCAGAATGGCCTTGTCCATAGCGTGGAACTCGTCCTCCCTGACTACCCCGGCCTCCACCAGACGGCGCTTATAGATACCGATAGGATCGCGCTGTGCCCATTCCTCCACCTCTTCTTTGGAGCGGTAAGCACCAGAATCCGACATGGAATGACCACGCAGACGGTAGGTCATCAACTCCAGAAAGTAGGGTTTGCGCTGCTCGCGCACATGCTGCACCGCCCTTTCAGCGTGAGCCATGACCACATCAATGTCCTGACCGTCGCACTGCGCTGCTTCAATACCGTAAGGGGCCACACGCTTGTATTGATTGATTTCCACCGTCGAGCGCTCTATGGCTGTACCAATACCATACAGATTGTTTTCGCAGACAAAGAGCACCGGCAGATTCCATAGACTGGCCATGTTCATGGTCTCATGAAAAGTGCCCTGATTATTAGCACCATCGCCCAGGAAGCAGATGGAGATTTCATCACCGCCACGCAACTGGATGGTCTTAGCAAAACCGGCCGCCAGCGGAAAGGGTCCGCCAACCAGCGCGTAGCCACCCATGAAACGCACCTCGGGATCGAAGAGATGCATGGAACCGCCGCGGCCCTTGGAGCAACCCGCTTCTTTGCCGAAGAGTTCGGCCATCAGCGCCTTGGGATCCATCCCCGACTTCAGCGCATGAATGTGGTCGCGATAACCGGTCACCACATAATCCGAACCGGTACGGGCCTTTTCCAGTACGCCGATCGCGCAGGCCTCTTCACCGGGATAGAGGTGCAAAAAACCGCCGATCTGGCGTTCGTGATAGGCCTCCGCGCAACGTTCCTCAAAACGGCGGGCAAAAAGCATTTCACGCAACAGGCGCTTCTGGTCCGTGGCGTTCATGGTCCTCCCAGGCAAAATTATGGACCGCATCGCGGGGATGCAGGTCGCGGGTGAATGTTGAGAGCAAAGTCTTGGGAATGATGGCCCAGGGCACGGCAAAACGTCAAGAGTGCTCGTAAATAAAGCACCATCGCGCCCGCAGGGACGGTCTCAAACTAAAATTTGACTCAGTTTATAACAGGGAGGAAATATTTGGAATGATGCAAGACACACAAAAAAGGGGCGGGAGGGCCGCCCATGAATATTGCTAGAGGAGGGTACGCAATCAGGACAAGTTCACCATCCTGCACCACATATTAAGCAAAATTAATGCCATCACATCTGCCCGCAAAATCAAGCATATTCACCCGCATCTGGCAACAATTGCCCCAGGATGACGCAAAAGCGTATTGCGTTGGTGCATTATTCACCGATATGGCGCATACGAGGCAAAAAACCCGCCTCCAGGACGCATAAAACCCGCCCAACGTCTGTGGCGGGTTTCTCAGCAAGGCAGCCCCGAAGGGATCGGGGCTATTGTTGGGGGGTGGGATTCAGAACATGAAGCCCGTTTCTAACATGCCGCGAAGCTGGGTAGTGTTGGTGCCATTGGTCCCGATAGTTCCCACCCACCCGTAGGGCTCTGACGCTTTGACATACGACAGATCTGCGCGTGCGAAGAAGCCACCATCCTGATAGGTAGGAGTCAACGTAAACGACCAGGCATGAGAACCAGGACCAAAACCAGTGACACTTCCCGCCGCTCCGCCACCAGACGCTCCACCATTGTCTGCCGCGAGATATTCCACACGACCCGCGAGCGAAACGGTATTGGTAAAGCTATAATCAGCCAACAACGCTGCACCGTAATTGGCGGAACTAGTGTTGATCCTCAAAAAGGGATGCGACGGCGTATACATATACTGAACATAAGGCTCAATCATCCAAGGACCGGATGAGTACTCGTACATCAGCCCATAGATATCACTATCATCCGCACCGTCAACAATGTTAGCGTTGGAGTAGCTGTTGGGCGAGTAACCTGCCGAGTTACCTAAATTGCCGCCTGCGTAAGCGCTTACGGTATTTGAAGAATCAATAGCATAACTGACCAATCCAGTTACCCAGTTAAAACGATTGGAATAATAACCATCGTTCCACGAAACCGAGGCGCTAACGGGACCAGCAGTATAGTTAAACTGTATGCCTCGGCTCACGATGGGTTCAACATTCCACAACAGGCCACGCTGGATATTGATGTTCTGGTAAGTAAAGCCAGATTCCGCACCGATCAACGTCGGCAGCTTACCAATTTCCATAGAGAAATTGGCAGTGGGCGCATATTTGAGATAGGCAACGGGCAATGCACCGAATTCACTACTGACGGTAGAGCCCGTGGATGTGAAGGGAACACTCACTGTTGGGAAGTTGTAAACACCCGCTTGAATGTAAAATTGCAGTGGACCTGTGTTTTTCTGGACGATGACCATACCATTACTGATATCGGTACCGGTGTATTTACCACCGAGCCCAGAGATAGCGGGTGGATTATCCTGGTAAAAAGCCATACCACTGGCAATACCCTGTACATCCAGCTTACCGAGAGGGCCGGCACTAAAGGTCAGGGGGGCGGGCATGGACAGGGGACTGGCCTGAGCCACCCCGGTGATCATAGAAAGGCTCAGGGCGGTGGCGGCCAAAACCGAGCGGTGCAGCAACAGGCGGGAAGATTGGGAAATACGGTTTTGCGACATGACGACTCCTTGAGTTTGTATGAAAAAATCAACCACTGTTGCCAAATAGCAAATAGCATGCCATCAACAACACAAACCAGAAATGCCGCGTTTAATTTTATTATCAATATGTTAATCACTGTTTTTAGCATTCGCCCCTTAAACGCCTGCACCACTACAGGGCGCTACGGAGCGATGCGCACTATGCTGGTGCGACATTTTGTTGTTTTTTTCATATCTAATATTGGCTAGATTGCCAACGTCCAAGCGCAAAAAAGTCCCCACTTCGGCACAGAAGCAGGGGCCTCATACAACAGGTAGCATTTTAATTGCCGTTAAGGGTGCGCTCAATGTCGGGAAGTGCCGCACCCACACCAGCACCAACAGCGCCACCAACCGCTGCGCCGACGGCCGGATTGCCTGCAGCCACAGTGCCAAGAATCGCGCCACCGGCAGCACCAATGGCCCCACCACTCAGAGCACGCTGACCGGTGGGGCTCATATTGGCGCAGCCGTCCAGGGCCACAACACAAACGGCCAGCGCGAGCATCCAACGCCGCCCAACTGAAACAGTACTTACATTTTTCAAGATCATCTGCTGCTCCTATTCATCGTTCTGCCATCGTAGAACGATTAGACCAGAATTCCACCGCGTCATTCAGCGATCCCCATCATCATGCCGCCATCGCCCTGCCCATGGAGGTGGCCCGCGGCGCACCCGGGGGCGAGGGCCATAAACTCTGGCGGGCATCGCTGCCACGTAATAACCCGGTGGTGGTGGAGGTGGGGGCGGCGCGTAGTAGGCTAGTGGATCACCGAGAAACACGCTCAGCCCAGGAACAGCAAGCCCGAGCGATAGATCACCGTCCGCCCAAGCGGAAACGCTAGTCAGACCGCACAGTAGCGCCGCACTGGCGGCAAGTACCAGCTGACGGATGCCGAAAGCCGACGACTTAATCATAATAAACTCCTTGTCTTAGGTAGCGATTTACCCGGATTCAATCATCAGCGGGTTGTCGTGTATCACGCCCTTACCCGAACGCCTGCCAACGTCGGCTTCAGGGCGGACCATATGCTACGCAACATTGATGCCAAGGTCATTTCATATGTTTTTCAATATGTTGCGTTATATTGCTATGGAAAAATGGCTACAGATCCGGAAGCGTATCCGGCGTTATATTTACTTTTCAATGGGTTACATTGTCGCCAATTGCCGAGCGTATTGCGGCCTTATGGCAACAAGGCGATGTGCGCCAACCCCATATCCTCCGGCAGGGAGAACAACCGATTCATATTCTGTACCGCTTGTCCGGCCGCCCCTTTAACCAAATTGTCGATGACCGAGAGAACGACCACCAGCCCCGGCCGCGGCTGGTGGACGGCGATTCGACAAATGTTGGCACCGCGCACCGAACGTGTAGCCGGGCAACTGCCGAAGGACAAGACATCTACAAAGGGCTCACCGGCGTAACGGGTGATGAACAAGTCCTGTAGCGCCGCATCGCTCACGGGCTGGCGCAGCCGCCCGTAAAGGGTAGCGTGGATGCCGCGGATCATGGGCATGAGGTGGGGCGTGAACTGCAGCTCCAGCCGGGTGCCACTGATATCGGAGAGTACAGCCTCAATTTCCGGCCGATGCCTGTGACCGCTGACACCGTAGGCGCTGACGCTATCCGCCGCTTCAGGGAGAATCAGGTCTACCTTAGCGGCACGACCTGCTCCGCTGACGCCAGACTTGCAATCCGCGATCAGCGTATCCTCCCGCAGCAAGCCCTCGGCCAACAGAGGCGCCAAGCCGAGGATGACCGCCGTGGGATAACAGCCTGGATTGGCAATGAGTCGCGCCGCACTAATCTTGGCCCGATAGTACTCCGGTAAGCCATAGCAGGCTTCTGCCAGCGCTTCGGGCGCACGGTGAGACATGCCGTACCACTGAGCAAAGACTTCCGCATCGGGCAAGCGGAAATCGGCACCCAGATCAATGACCCGCACGCCTTTGGCCAAAAGTTCCGGCGCGCCATCCATCGCCACCCCATGAGGCGTTGCGAAAAAGACGACATCGAGCTCACCCAACAGCGCCGGATCGGGCATGGTGTAATACAGGTCGCAGTGACCGCGCAGATTGGGGAAATGCGTATCCACACGCTGCCCGGCCTCAGCACGGGAAGTGATGGCCACCACCTCGACTTCCGGATGCGGCAGCAGCAAACGAAGCAACTCCACCCCGGTATACCCCGTACCACCGACAATACCTGCGCGAATCATGCGTTTCTCCATTTTTGAGTTATAACAGAAAAAGCCGCCCGAAGGCGGCTTGTTTCCCAGTCCGAAGCGCGGTGATTAACGCTTGGAGAACTGGTGACTACGCCGGGCCTTATGCTTGCCGACCTTCTTTCGTTCCACTTCGCGCGCGTCACGGGTGACGAAACCAGCGCTGCGCAAGGGGCGGCGCAAGGCTTCATCATAAACCATGAGGGCGCGGGTGATGCCATGGCGGATCGCTCCGGCCTGACCACTGGCACCACCACCGCTCACATTCACGAGAATGTCGAACTGGCCACCATGACCAGTCAACTCCAAGGGCTGCATGACCACCATGCGCGAGGTCTCCCGGCCAAAGTAGTCTTCCAGGGTGCGCTTGTTGATGACGATCTTGCCAGAGCCACGGCGCAAATACACGCGGGCAGTTGCACTTTTACGCCGACCGGTACCGTAATATTGTTCCATAGAGTCTTCGCCTTAAACGTTCAGGGGCTGCGGCTGCTGCGCCGAATGAGGATGCTCGGAGCCGGTGTAGACCTTGAGCTTCTTGAACATTGCCCGACCCAGCGGATTCTTGGGCAGCATGCCCTTGACCGCGATTTCGATAACCCGCTCTGGATTGGTCTCCATCATCTTTTCAAAGGAGGCACTCTTCAGGTTGCCGACGTAGCCGGTATGATGGTAATAGATTTTGTCTTTGGCCTTGTTGCCGGTGACCGCGATTTTGTCGGCATTGATGACGACAATGTAATCGCCGGTATCGGCATGGGGCGTGTACTCGGGCTTATGCTTGCCACGTAAACGTTTAGCCAGCTCTACAGAAAGGCGGCCCAGGACTTTATCGGTGGCATCCACCACGAACCAGTCTCCTTGCACTTCATGAGACTTGGCAGAATAGGTCTTCATCACAAAACTCCGGCTTCGGGTTTTTCACTGAGGGGCGGGAGATTAGCGATGATGGGGGCAGATGTCAAGGTATTTGCGCACTCGCAGACTGCTACCCAATGAAATTCGTGAGAGTCGAAACTCTGCATTCAAGCAAGGATCACGGGTTGGCCGTGTAAGACGCGCCAAACGTCGACATGATCCGATCCGGGTGCTCGAGATAGAACACCAGGTGCGGCTACCCCTTCGCGGCGTAGCCCGTAAGCCCGGGAGGTCCATCTGTCGCTGATAAAGCTATGTGGGCGGAAATGCAGATCAACCGGACAGAAGCTCTTGACAGGAAAGGCGCGGTCGCCGCCGCGCCTTTCCATGCAGCGCCCTGAAACACCGAGAAATCGTACTTAACGGATTAAGATTTTGCTCGCGGCTTCATCGGGCAAGTCTTGATGCCCAACAAAGTATACAGCGCGCAAAAACCGGTAAACCCGGTAATAAGCGGCACCAAACCCACCAACGCCCACCATTTGTTCGCGCCCGGTAGAAAAACAGCCAGCACTACAATAATGGCCAACCCCACAACCACCCGAATAATCCGATCCGCAGTTCCTTCATTGACAGGCATTCTTAACTCTCCCGCAGGTGGTCCCCTGCTCGGTATAGTGAATTATGAGTATAGAACATGAATACATTTGCCTCCGCGACGATTTGTCCAGGGCTCAAAAATGATCGATAGATACCAGTTTCTCCACAGGTTCCCGGTTACTCGGCCAAGCATTACCTGTACCCTTGCCGATCGCCACCATATAGCCGATGGCAAAGTCTGCCGGCAAACGAATAATCTTTGCCACCGCGTCGAAATCAAAGCCGTCCATGGGACAGGAATCGTAGCCCAATTCCTGCGCCACCAGCATCAGGGTCATGCCAAAAATACCCAGCGTGCGCATCGCCTCATCGCGCGCCGTCTCCGGCTTGCCGCGATAATATTCATCCAGTTTTGGCAACAAAAAGTCCTGCACCATCTGCGGCGATGTCGCCCAGTACCGCTGGGGCTCTTCCTGCCAGGCGTTGAGGTCGGCACACAGCACATAGAGCGCGGAAGCATCTGTCACCTGCGCTTGGCCCCAGGCCACTTCACGAATAGCCACCCGCTGCGCAGGGTCCCGCACGTCTACGATCCGCCAATGCTGAATGTTATATGCACTAGGTGCCAACACCGCTGCCTCCAACAGCGCCTTTCGTGTTTCATCGGACATTTTATGATGTGGATCGAAGGATTTTACGGCACGACGATTTCTTACCGCAGCAATAACTTCCATATCGGTCTCCGTAACATTTCAGCATGGACCTCTATATAAGACCGACCGGTTGGTATTGTCAAGAAGCAGGTATATGGGTCGGCAGGATTGGGGCCCAAAAGCCAACAATTTTCTTTGATAATCTATAAATATTCGTCATCATGGCAAAACAAAAAATGAGCAGAAGGCGAATTTTCTGAACGGCGCCCTTCTGCCGCAAGGATCCGGGACAAATGTTCGAGTCGTATAATCAAGGAAATAAGAAATAATGTGCATCAACGACGATCTATGTCACGCATTGAATCCGCGGTAAACCGGTGAAGGTAGATGTGCTGATCATCGGCGCAGGTGCCGCCGGGCTCATGTGCGCGATCGCCGCTGGCCAGCGCGGGCGGCGCGTGCTGGTGGTCGACCATGCCAACAAAGTTGGTAAGAAAATCCTGATGTCTGGCGGCGGCCACTGCAATTTCACCAACCTCGGGGTAACGCCAGCGCAATACCTCTGCAGCAACCCCCATTTTCCCAAGTCTGCGCTGGCGCGCTATACACCCGCGGACTTCATCGCACTCGTGGAGAAACACGGCATCGCCTTTCACGAAAAGGAACTCGGCCAGTTGTTCTGCGATGGCTCATCCAGGCAGATCGTACAGATGCTGCTGAACGAGTGCGCCGCGGCCGACGTGACGATTGAAACCGGTTACCACATCGACCGCATTCATAAAATAGCTCAGGGCTTCAACCTGCGCACCACGCGCGGCGAGGTGCAGACCGAAGCACTGGTCGTTGCCACCGGTGGCCTCTCCATTCCCAGTATGGGTGCCACAGGTTTTGGCTACGACATCGCCCGCCAGTTTGGTCACGACGTGCTGCCCACCCGCCCGGGATTAGTGCCACTGACGCTGAGTGGCAGCCATCAGGCGCATTATAAGGATCTGGCTGGCGTCACTTTACCGGAAGTGGAAACCAGTGTGGCCAGGCGGAGTTTCCGCGGAGGCCTCCTGTTCACCCATCGTGGGCTCAGCGGTCCCTCTATCCTGCAAATTTCCTCCTTCTGGCAACCTGGAGACCACCTGCATATTGACCTGTTCCCGGACCAGGACGTAGGTGAATGGCTGTTGGAACAGCGCACGGCACGACCACTCGCCGCACTTAAAGCCGTGCTCGGCGACGCGCTGCCGAAACGGCTGGCGCAGCGCCTCTGCGAGCAGTGGTTCGACAGTCGGCCGATGCAGCAATACCGCAGCGCGGAGCTTAGACTGATCGGCAGTCAGCTCAACGCATGGCCCATCACCCCCAGCGGCACCGAAGGCTACCGCACCGCGGAAGTCACGCTGCGCGGCGTCGATACCGACGGGCTATCCTCCAGCACTTTGCAGTCTAAGCTGGTGCCCGGCCTGTATTTCATCGGCGAAGTGGTCGACGTCACCGGCTGGCTCGGCGGCTACAACTTCCAGTGGGCTTGGGCATCAGGACAGGCAGCGGGACAGGTCGTTTAAATTCGCGTATAGGAGGATCCGCGGCATTCCTGCGGATAATCACAAAAAACAACCCCGTCTCAGAGTAGAGAGTCGGGGTTGTTGGGTATAGGTGTCTGGCGGTGACCGACTTTCGCGGAGGGAGGCCCTCAACTATCATAGGCGCTGCAGCGTTTCACGGTCC